>Ga0082212_10000185_pt1 | contig 92389 bp, 85 predicted proteins | sample TergutNt197P3_FD_71548 | JGI IMG/M metagenome (GOLD analysis project Ga0082212, IMG submission 71548) | Neocapritermes taracua P3 segment gut microbial communities from Petit-Saut dam, French Guiana - Nt197 P3 | ecosystem: Host-associated > Arthropoda: Insects > Digestive system > Gut ...
AGGCTACTATGTCAGCACTGTAGGCTTGAATGATGCAACAGTAAGGAAATATATCCAAGAGCAAGAGAAGCACGGCATTGCACTCGACAAACTGAGTGTGAAAGAGTATGAGGACCCCTTCAAGGGGTAGCTAGCAATACTAATGCCCCTTCAGGGGCGGAGACGTGTCAAAGGCAATTCGCCGGAGTCTAGATAGCCTTTGGCAAAGCAAGTTCTAAGGGAGACTCCGGCAGCCCCTTGAGGGGCAGCCGGCAGCACGCCCTTATAGGGCGCTCCCCGAACCACCCGTTTTACGGGTGGTGGCGATTTATTTTTTGGAGCAGAGCTTGAATCAATCATCTGAATATCATTGTAGTAGTTGAGTTGGTATGGGCAATACAATACGCTTTCTCCAAGACAAGATAAAGTATTGTGTTATTTGCAGCTCGATGTATGTCTTTGTATCTTTCATCAAGCTTTGAGGAGATTTGTTCAACCGTGAAGACAGCCAATGCCAAGTCGATTGAGGACTTTGATGGGCTTGCTAGATACGAAGCGGACAACGCAATCTCTGTCAAGACGAATTATGGCTGGGGGAGGTGCGCACGAAAGAAGCAACCTCATCCGGCGTGCCCTTGTTGTGATTGTACTCCACTTTTTTCACTTTTGGGGGAGGCGAGGCTCGCTTGAACTACTAAGATCTCTTTTCATACTATTCTTCCAACATTTTTGCCATCAATGCTATATATTCACATTGCTAAAAGGGCAATCCCGCAAAGAATTGGCGTTTTGCAATCTTTCAAATTGGTATTTTTGTATAGCAGGATTGCGTATCATGCCCCCTGAAGGTAAACTGGATGTGAACTGCAGATCACAGAAGATAAGATGATTGGAAGGTATGATGATGGTGGAAAGGATGGATGATTTTTTTGCATCCAGAGTTGAAGAGTATGACGAGCACATGCTAACAGAGGTTGAGGGCGGCAAGGAAGGCTACATAGAGCTTGCCAAGCTTGTGCCTGATGGCGTGTCAAATCTGCTTGACCTAGGCTGCGGTACTGGATTGGAGCTAGAGGAGATATTTAAAATCTGCCCCGATTTAGCTGTCACTGGCATCGATATTTCAAAGGAAATGTTGAAGAAACTTGAACAAAAGTATCCACATAAGCATATTTGCCTAGTATGCGCAGACTACATGGAATATAGCTTTGGGGATGGTGTTTATGATTGTGCGGTTTCATTTGAGAGCCTACACCATCTTAGCCACAGCGAGAAGCTAGGCATTTATAAAAAAATTTATAGCGCTTTGAAAACTGGCGGCATCTATGCTGAAGGAGACTATATGGTGGAAACTTTGCACGAAGAGTTGAATTTCCTTGAGGAAGGCAGGGCGCTCCGGGAAGAAAGAGGAGCAGAAACCGGCGAGCTTTTGCATATTGACATCCCATTTGCAATATCTACGCAATTGAGCCTATTGGGCAAAGCTGGTTTTTATGATGCCAAAATGGTTTGGCGAATGGGCGCGACAACGATAATCACTGGGAAGAAAGAGCTAGGATAAGGCAGTGGCAAAGGAATTGTCAAAAATGGCATTAGAGGAGCTTTGGGAGCTGTTTCCCATTATCCTCAAGGAGCATTCCACTGACTATAAGGATTGGTATGCCAAAGAGGAGGCATTGCTGCTTGAAGTGTTAGACAGTGGTGTAGCTATGCGATTAAGCCATATTGGAAGCACTGCGGTTGATGGGCTGCTGGCAAAACCAACAGTCGATATACTGCTAGAGGTTGACGGCTGCTCTGACATAAACAGCTTTGGGCGCCAGTTGGAGGGGATAGGCTGGATGTTGATGTCAGAACAAAAAAGCCCTTTTGAACTGTCATACAACAAAGGCTATACCCCAGAGGGGTTTGCAGACAAGGTCTTTCACTTGCATATTAGATATTTTGGGGATTGGGACGAGCTGTATTTCCGGGATTGCCTTATTGCCCACCCAAATGTGGCGAGGGAGTATGCTAAGTTGAAAACAAAGCTGGCAAAAGAATTTATGAATGACAGGGATGCATACACAGGCGCGAAGGCAGATTTTGTGCAAAAATACTCGAGCCTTGGAAAAAAAGAGCAAAACCATAAGTACAAGCCAAAAGGATTTGGCTCATTATAGTAAACGCCATAAATGTGTATGCTGCCTGTTTACCCCTTGGGATTTTTTACGCCCCTCTTATGGCGCGTAAACTGTGCCTGCGGGCGTGCCAGCAAGGGCAAGTCCAGCGACAAATCTAGGCCGTTGTTTATGCCAGCACTTTTTGGATTGACGGTTTTTTATGCTAGGGCTTTTTGAGTGGTTGATCTCAAAAGAGGCGTGCGCAGTTTAAGCCAGACAAATATTTGATTGATTTTCAAAATAATATTATTTTTTACACTGTTTTAAATATTCAAGAAACACCCCTGTAACAGTAAATGTCGGCTGCTTTCCATTTAAAACCATGGTATAATGGCCTTGTGAGGCGGTTTCCATTTATAAGCAAGACTTTAAGCAGTTATGCAAAATTAGCGAGCCGACAGAAGACACAAGCGAAAAGCCTTCAAAACAGCGGTTTAGCAAGCCTGAAGGCTTCAGGAAAGTGCTCTCGAAAGATGTGGATCTGGAACCTGGCTTCTATAGAAAGCTTCGCTTCTGCTTCCAAGAAAAGTGGAACCGAGGGCTATAGCTGGCGGGGAAAGCAAGCTGCCCCTTCAGCAACGCCAATCTTCATGCAAAAGCTGTTGTATGCAAAAACGAGGTCCCATATCGAAATCTGCGTAACAATCTAACACATCTAAATATTAGGAGGTTAATAAAAGAATGAGTGACAAAGCTCAAAACAACGAAACAAATGTTGTCATTGAGACAGCCATGACCATACCTAAACATATACCATGGCTGTGGTTCATGAATGGAGTAGGCGGGTCGATGTGCACATTCATGAATACCTACATCATGTTCTTCATGACTGAGTATGCAGGCATATCACCAGCACAAATGTCAGCTATGCTGTCATTCGCACGAATACTGGACTTGCTTGTGTCGCTATTCGCAGGCGCGTTTGTGCAAAAAGGCAGCAAGTATCGCATTTATATTTTACTATGCCCAATAGTATCGTCTTTGGGAGGCTGCCTAGCCTTTTTGAACCCGAATATTCCAATCGGCATAAAGCTTGTGACAATTGCGATAGGGTATTGCGGAATCCACTTCCCGATGAACTTCCTGACAGTGGCGCGCAACAGCACAATAATGCTCATTGCAGGGCCAAACCCCACAAACCTTATGGCAATGACATCAAAGGCTACGCAGTCGATGCAGTTCGCAAGGATAATCTGCACTGCCGCTACCCTTCCCTTGATCCAGATATTCTTAGACCTGGGAATGAGCGGGTATTTTATCATCCAGTTTGCCTACTCAATTGTTGGCATCGCAACCGCGTTTTCTGTCTACCGAGTGACCAAGCCATATGAAGACGCCAACACTGCAAACATCCAAAAGGCGAGGGAATCCGGTGGAAAAGCCGCATCCGATGTATCCTTCCTCGACATGTACAAAACAGCGATGAAGGAAAAGGCTGTTTGGGGCTTGATCCTTGGCGATTCCATCAGATCATTTGGAACCCAGGCAGTGGCCGCTTGCGCTACATACTACTACCGCTACTCCCTCCAGAATGTCTTGTTGACATCAGTCCAAGGGACAGTCAACCAAATCGTGGCGATGGTAGCTGCCATAGTGCTGCCAACTTTCGCAAAGAAGCTGACTAAACGCAACGCTTCACTGCTTACCCAAGCCATCTGTTTTGTGATGTATGTGGCTATGATTTTCACTGCAGACGGCAATGCGACCGCATACCTGCTTATATCCTGCGTGGCGACAAGCGCCCTGCTCATTCAGATGATCCATGGAGCAAACTTCTACCTTGACATAGCCGAGATCCAGCTTTATGAGTCGGGCAAAGACTTGCGGCCATTCTACATGTCGCTGCAAAACTTGTCTCCAAAGCTGTCCTTCCTCTCAAGCGGCCCTGTGCTTGCGTGGGTGCTCAACAAGTCGCAATATGATGTCAATGCCGCCCAAGTCATACCAAACACCCAAACCTTTGTGTTTAATTGGGGGCTTATCACTGCGGTCTTCTACGGTGTCGCTTTTGTGTGCTACTTCCTGCTCTATAACGTCGATGAGAAAAAAGCGCAGGAAATTGCGGTTCTAAACGCTGAAAAAGCAAGAGCTGATAGAGAGGCGCAAGGCAATTAGTTTTTGATTTCAATTTATCCCCAAGAGAATTCTAAACCAAAGACTTGCCAGGAGGCGGATGGTTAGCTCGCCCGCCTCCTGGCAAAAGAGGTTTGTGCCTAAATTGATAAGAGAACTGTGCGTGAAGCTTGCGATTCACGGGGCTCATATCATTCACCCAAATCGATATCCCAAGTGCCCGATGTGGGAACATGTTGAGCTCTCTTTTGTTTGGAACGCATCTCCTAACTATAAAAAAATCAAACTGCCCTTTGCCTATGCAGGTTTGGTGGCATTTTGATTTTTACCTCACATTTGTGCCAGCTATCTCCAGCGTTTTTTTTTGAAGGCTTTCAACACTTCACTCGTATGTGTCCCATTATGATTCTTTGATTCGCAGAAATATTATAACCAACACAACTACCCTAATTAGAATATATGTAGCCGATCTGCCATTATTTTGTATATCCGCCGACCATATTTCTTTTGTATGCCATACGTACTCGTAAACCATGAACAACACTGCTGTGAATGTTACAAAAATGCCATTTTTTTTTCGGATCGATGCCACAAAATCATTTTTGCGCTCTGTTTTTTTAAATGGAACACTTGGAAAAACAGCCATATATAAACCGTACAAACCTAATATGCCAAAAATGCTGGTTTCGATAATTAAAATTGCTCCACCTCAAACATTTTTATTTGATTATATCAAAATATGTCCTTGCTTCAATTATTTACTCCAACCAGTGGAAGCGATAAATAAAGCATATCCAGCATTGGTTGTCTTTCGCCCTGTTTGGCGGATTGGCCTTGGGCATGGCATAGGAATCAGCTTCGAAAATAATATCGCAGCCATTGGCAAAAAAACACAAAAAGGCGTATAGGGATTGCAGTGTTTCCAGCAAAGCCTTCTTTTTATTGATATATCGTGTTTTTTCAGTGTTATAGATGCCTAAGCTTTTCTTGCAGCGCAATGCCTAGTTGCTTAATTGCCAGGAAGGTTTCAATTGTGTGCGGGTGGTTGGTGTATGTGGGATAGCATATACACCTTTACCTTTAAACCTTGGCATAAGAAGGGGGCTTGCCAAAAAACAATATTTAGCGCCAGGCGCGACTTCAAGCATTTCCTGGGCAATACCTGCACTTATTTGGTTTGCACAACAGGCAAGACTTCATGCAAAGGTTTGCCTTGTTGCCAGATACTGCAATTATGGGTCAGCTAATATCGAGTTGTACCACTAGTTATAAATTTAGTATATATACCATCTCAATACAAAAAATGGAATATCTTTAAAGCGCTATGCAAATTGTGGATATTTATTGACGAAAGCAATCGAATGAAGTTATAATTTGTAATAATAGAAAATAATATGCAACGTGTATGTTGCCAATAGTTGCCGATACCAGGCTGTGCCAAGCATCGCTCAACTAGACATGGCATCTTTATAGCCTAAAATGCTGTGAAAATAAATGACCAGCAGTGCCTAAAATAGGCATGGCTACAGGAGGGTTAAATCGATGGACAATAATATATACAGCTACCACACTTTTTTGTACCCTTTTATATGGAAGACAGACGGGGATATGGCTCTTGAAGAATTCGCAAACAATTTAAGCAGCCAGCACTGGCACGAAATCTCTTTTGGTGATCCAGGTGTTTTCCCAAACAACCGCCAAAGCGATTACATACCAAGCTACAATGCCTACCAATCTTTCACAGAGTCGGGCAGGGAGCTTGTCTTTGGCAGTGGCAAAAAACAAGCCATGCGTAATTACGAGTTTCGCTTAAACGGCAACAAATGGAAAAGTATAGACAATAACGGCAATGCCACTGAGTCATTCGGCAAATACCATATTACAAAAGGCTCGGAAACTTTCAAGCTCACAATTAACTCAATCAAATTAAATATCTATGGGTCTGGCGGGGCTATCCTTTCGATTGAGCTTGAGAACACAGAACACAAGACCCATGAGGCAGCAAACAAAATAAACGAGTACGGGCGTTATGTATTTTTCCCATATATAAAGTCAAACAATGGCAAGTGTTTGGCCCAGACCCCTAACCCGCTTGCCGACAAGATCGAAATCTGGCTTAATGAAGAGATATCCAGCTCTGGTGGACTGAGAAAAAAGGTCAAGACAGAAATAAACGCAGTAAACTTCCTCTCAATTGCAAACCGATTGGCTTGGGATTTTGAGACTGGCAGAAGCGAAATGCAGCAAGGATCGCAAGCTCGCTTGCTTGAGTCTCTTTTGGGAATGGACAGCACACTTCCCTTTACATCCCAGCTGGGCTATTCCCTCCAAGAAAGGCAATTTAGCACAGCCCGCCAATCCTTTTACATAGAACCAGCCATAACCGGCAAGATGTTTACATGCTGCCTTGTAGTTGACCCTGAGCTGGTCGCAGATTTCAAAGGTGCCAATGGCAACGACCTCAGCTACCCCGATTTCGCATGTATTGCCCCCCAAGCAGCAAACGATATATTCAGCTCGGTATACAAGCTGCTGGCAATTGAGCCTTTGAGTGAAGGCCAAAGCCGCAAAATGCACCAAAACCTGCTTGAGCGATGCATATGGGACTTCTGGAGCGATTATGGGACTATTCTCGGTGTTAGCCAAGACGCCATGGTTTGTGTGGCTGGAAGCGCAAATCGCGACGATGATGTCGCAACATGCGCCATCAACCCATTCCTCTTTGTATACGTCAACTTGGTCAAGATTGCGTTGGCCCAATATGCGTCTATGGCTGCTTTTGGGAAGCTTGCTGGCAGCCTTGTAGATGAAGACCCGAAAAAAACGCCAGAGTATGCAAACCGGCTTCGCAAGGAATTTGCAGCAGCACACAGGCAGTTGTTTTTGTTTGACCCGACAAACAACCAGAAAGGCCTGCAGCTCTTTGAGATGCTCCAAAGAGAGCTTGGAACTCTAAAACACAGACGCGAGCTTGACAGGCAATTAGAAATTGCCTGGGGAATAACCCCTGGGATAAAAAGGCCAAAGAACCAATCATGGCTGGCGACATTGTTGCTTGCTTTGATAGCGCTTGCAAACTTCGGCACATTCGCAAACTGGTTGACGGCGCTTATCAAATGGGTGTCCGGCTTGTTTTGAAAATACTGTTTTAATTTTGAGCAACGCCAATGCCGGATAACCCATGTCTTGGCGTTCTTTTATTCCAGAAAACACCGAAACAAAAAAATGAAACATTCTTTAGCCCCAACGCTGCATACAAAAAATATGTATTTTTGCATGTATCGTGCCGCTATAAGAGGATTAGCCGCCAGCAATGGCGGTTTGTTTTTGTTCATAGCGCCAAGCCGCCCATTATTTTGAATAACTCAAAATCCAAGTAGACAAAGCACAAGGATAGCAGCAAAGGCATACTATGAGACCGGTTGCATTCAATACAGCGAAGCTAGCATAGCCAGAATGCTTGCGGCGAAGTGTGATTTTACAAATGACCTCGATAGCGCTTGCACATATTATAAGCCAGTGGTTGGGAACCAATTTGGTATGGACATATAGTTTCAACTGATGCTGTTTTGATACTCCAGCTTGTGCCAATGCAGTTGCTGGAATGGATAAATGCAGCTATTTGGCTCATCCAACCCTGGCTTTACATAATCGCCAGTTAAAAATCATTTGAGGAGAATTAATGAAGAGAATTATCTGTGCCCTTCTCGTGTTCGCTCTGCTAGTTCCTGCCAATATTGTGGCAGCGCAAGAACTTGCGCAAGGCTCCCCTTTGGCAGACGCGGTAGCCAGATACCTTGAGAGTATGGAATATGAGTACGGTTTCGATGATGACCAAATGCTCTTTTCATATTCAGTGGCCCTTGGCTATTCGCTTGAGGCTTGCAATGTCTTGATACTAATCCTCGACGACGGGCTAATTGTATATGCCTACCCCCCGATAAGGGCAGACTTTGAGGATTCGGCTGCTCTTGCCAAAGCTGCAGAATTCATCGCCCGCGCCAATTACGACATGATTCTGGGAAATTTCGAATTGGATTTCCATGATGGGGAGGTACGCTACAAAACCAGCGCAATATGCTTTGAGAATGTCCCTTCAAAAGAGGAGCTTGAGCGATTGATAGATATACCCCCGATCATGGTAAACAGGTACGGGGATGCCCTTGCCAGCGTTTTAAAAGGAACTTCCGATCCTGGTAGCGCAATAAGAGAAGCCGAGTCAAAATGACCCGCACGGTGCCTCTTTTTATATATATCAAGGATCAGGGCGGCATTCGCCGCCCTTTCCCTTTTAGGGGCTGCCCCATTTTGAAAGGCTCCTGAATGTTTATGGTTTGCTGCGTAAACTATCCGATTATCTTGCTATATTGTGTAGAGTATTCCTCTTTCGATAAATTCAATGTGGTCTTCATACATATCGCCGCCTTTGCAGATGCGCGCTCCGAACCGTTTAGCTTCCCGTTTTTCCAACCGCTCAATGCGAGCTCCCATAGGAGTATCAATAAACACAACCAAGTCGAATTGCGGGATGAAAAAATCGCCCCACCACCCGCACAGAGAACCAGAAATGACGCATTGCGGATGTTCTTGTATAGCGGCGCTCATTTTCTTGACACGTTTCTCATGCGGGAGCGACTTCACAAACGGCGGATCTGTCTGTTCCCAGAAATATCTGTCCGTATCGGGGTGTTTGTAATCGTATTCACGTTCAAGCACCTGTCCTAAAGTAGACGTTCCAGAACCGGACGCGCCAACGATGTGGATGATATTATACATTATTGTTTCTGTCTCCCAACCATTTCGCCATAAATAAACAGGGGTTTTCTTCGTTCCAAAATGTGGTGAACACTTCAAGCGGGACAAATCCCATATTCTGATAGAAAGCCCGCGTACGTTCATACGGCTCATACTCCGCAGATGAATCAAGTGTCTTGACCGTCAGATACAGATAGCCATTACCCGCACAATACCGCTCAGCGGCTTCCAAAAGGCGGCGACCTATTCCGTTTCGATGATACTGTTCCAATACACCTAAATTGAATATATCGGCAGTGTATTGGTTATGGATTTTCAACGCAACAAAGCCTATCGGCACATCGCCGTCAAATGCCACGAAAAACGGATACTCCCTGTGTGTGATTGCTTTTTTCTCAATATCCTCCAGCGGGCTAAACCATGCGGGAAGCGAGTGCATAATTTTTAGCGTAATCGCTGTTATTTCATCTGGCTGCTCTACCGATTTTATATGTACCACTCGATTTACCGCTCCTTTCACCCGCACGTTGATTCTGTTAGTGCATTATCAAAACGCATGTCCACGCGGGCATATATCCGGCGCGGATTGCGACACGCTGAGGCAATATTTCGAGGAGCGGTTGCATAATACGGAATCTTACCGCATTCTATTACCTCAATCGTCAATTTACTTGTTAGAGCCGTCGCGGCCAAAATCGTCTGCCGGGCAGTTTAGGTCTATTGCAAGCTGCGCCCGGACGATGTGCAGCATTTTTGTGTTGACATATATTGTTGCCACTTAACTCCAGATTAAGCCCCGCGCTAGGCGCGGGAGAATAGAATAGCGGAAGCGGCACGTATGTGAATAAGTCCTCCTCTGATAAAACTGACAAAGGTTTCGCAAGCCAAAGTCGAAATCAGAGGAGGACATCCAAAATGGACAACCAAAGCTTATCACATTCGAAATGGAATTGCATCTACCATATTGTGTTTATCCCGAAACATCGCCGGAAGACAATGTATGGTGAATTAAGAAGAAGCATCCAAGAATAATCAAGCAGCTATGCGGGTATACGCACTTGGTATTGACTATGTGCTTACGATAGCATATAATGACAGTAAATAATAAGAAGGGGTATGTAATGGCTTCGACTACAATCAGTATTCGCACAGATAGCGAGATAAAAGAGCAAGCGCAAGATATTCTAGCCCAGCTTGGGCTAGACCTGACAACAGCCATCAACTTGTTTCTGCGCCAAGTGATATACACCCGAAGCGTCGCTTTTAATGTGTCCATTGCGCCGCAAACCAAGAAAGCGAAACTAGGCGGATGGGAAGGCAAGATCAATGTGCCGGACGACTTTAATGCGCCTTTGGAGGATTTTAAGGAGTACATGGAATGAAATGCCTGTTAGATACGCATATGGTTTTATGGCTAGCTGAAAACTCCCCGAAACTGTCCAATACAGCTAAAGCAATCATCCTGGATGAAACCAACGAAAAATATGTCAGTATTGCATCATGTTGGGAGGTATCAATCAAGCTCAGTCTAAACAAATTGGATTTGGCTGGCGGGACACATGAATTTTTTCGCATTATTCGAGAAAACGGGCTGCTTATACTCCAAGTTGAGGAAGGATACTTGGCTTTTTTAGAAACGCTGCCATTCCATCATAGAGACCCGTTTGACCGGTTGATTATTGCGACAGCCATTTCAGAGGGCTTAGCCCTGTTGACAGACGACTCTCAAATCGTTGGCTATGCAGGGGCTGGTTTGCAGATTGTGTCATAATCTTCCCATTTGGCAATCTCCAACAAGTCTTCTCAATGGAACGTTTTTTCCAAACCGGGGCAGCTGGCTGCCTGCTTTGGGCTCGTGCCTAGCGAAGAAAATGCTGACATGGCAATTAAATACTGTGATTCACGCTTTGAGACTGCAGAACTTGCGGCGGACTATTGACTTGTGGCAGCCAATCCACATATAACAGTAGCCAATGCCCGGGAACTGTTGAATCCAAAGCGCTTGCTCATGCCTTTAGCTGTAAAAGGATAGAAAGACACTTGTTAGTTAGTGATTTCTATAAAGGATGTCACTGAAGCCTAAAAAGGATCATAGATGCGGTGCTGGGCTACTGGGCAGCCTAGCGCTGGAAATATAAAACGCCCTTAAACCGCTCAGGCAAAGGGGCGGTTTGTATTTTTACAGCCAGAAGATGCGTGTTAAGGATCCATTGTATGCAAGTGGCATACAAATGGAGGATAGCGGAGACAACGAAAGAAAACCTGGCAATCTAATTGAAATTCTCGGGTTTTCTCTAGGCTCTTGCATAGCACATGCTACCTAAATCCAGGACGGTTGGGTTTAAACATATAAAAAAGGCGGCTTTGGCAACCGCCTTGTCCAAAACACTCTATTTATTAAAAAGGTTTGCATAGTCTCCCAAGACTGACTCAAACCTCACACCCATCCTAGGTCCTGTGCCATCTGCAGCTGTAAGCCTTATTGAGGCGCAGGTGAAATCAACGGCTATCTTTGTGGACTCTTCCAAACTTTTCTCTTGCAATAATGCTCCAAGCAGGAAAGCCCCAAAAACATCGCCAGTGCCATGGTACATGCCTTCGATGCGTTTTTCAATAACATAATCTATATCGCCTGTAGTGGTGTCAAAGCATGCCGCCCCAAAATCCTCATCCCCAAAGTGCACTCCCGTCAAGACTACTTGCTTTGCCCCCAGCCCGGCAAGGTCATTGACTAGAACTTTCACATCATCTTCTGACATAGGCCCGCCTTTGTAGTCCCTGCCTAGCATAAACGCCGCTTCAGTGCGGTTTGGTATGATAATGTCAGCATGCCCGCATAACTTTGCCATGCCCTTCACATGGTCCATTGTGAAGAGGCTGTAAAGCTCCCCATGGTCTGCCATAACCGGGTCGACCATAATGAAGGTGTCAGGAGTCCGGAACATCTCCATAATATCAATAACCATGTCTATTTGCGCCAAAGATCCCAGATAGCCGCTGTAGAACGAGTCAAAGCCAATGCCTTCTTTCTTCCAATGCTCTGCTATTGGCATCATGTCCTCTGTCAAATCGCGGAAAGTAAAGCCTTCAAAACCCCCGGTATGCGTCGATAACACTGCTGTGGGCAGCACAGAGCATTCAATCCCTGCAGCAGAAAGAATTGGCAGCACAACAGTAAGGGAGCATTTGCCTACCCCAGAAATGTCGTGTATTGCCCCGACACGTTTTTGATGATAACCCATCTGTTAAAATCCCCCATTTAATAATGTGGCGTAATGTTACGCCAAATAAATTGCCTGCTTTTAAAAAAAGCCACCCACCAATTGGGATGTGGCTATAAAACGGCTATTGCCATAATACCATCTAGCCAAAAGGAAATCAATGACTCAAAATGCGCAAAAATGCATCAAAATCTATTTGTCAAGTGTGTTGAAATCAATCGTTTTGGTTTGTTGTGTTTTGAATCACAAAAAGGCGCTTCAGTGGTAAACACACAAATGTGTTTTAATTGGAAGCGAATAGCGGCTTCTGTATTCCATCAAAAATAAAGTTTTAAAAAAAATGAAAAAGGTCTAGCTAATGACGTAGCGTAACTAATTATAATATTGGCCGGAGGGATTGAAAATGGGAAAATATAGAGCATTGCCAGAGGGGCATATGACAGTCGGAGAGGTAGCAAAAAAGATGAACACTACCGTCCGTACATTGCAATACTATGACAAAGAGGGCATCTTTTCACCGTCTACTATAAGCGAGGGCGGACGCAGGCTTTACAACGACAAAGACATTATCAAACTTCATCAAATCCAGTCAATGAGATACTTAGGGTTTTCTCTTGGCGATATTAAAAACCGGCTGATCCTTCTTGATGCTCCAGCTGATGTGGCAGCAATGCTTACAGAACATGCTGCTAATGTGCGTGAAAAGATAGCGGCATTATCGGAATCGTTGCAAGCGATAGAAGCGTTAAAATCTGAAGTGCTGCAAATGCAGACGGTAGATTACAAAAAATATGCTGATATTATCATAAACCTTCAGCTAAAAAATGAGTTTTATGGGGTAATCAAGCATTTTGACGAAAAGACACTCGACTACATCCGAAGCCGGTTTGATTTGGAAAGCGGACCAGTGATGGTTGACACAATAAACCGGTTGTTCGGCGAATTAGCAAAATATAATAAAAGCGGGATATTGCCTGAAAGCGAAGAAGGGCAAGAACTTGCCAAAGAATTCTGGGATATGGTAATTGAGTTTACAGGCGGCGATATGAGCCTGTTTCCTGGCCTGCTGAAACTTGCTGATAATATGGACAGCACAAATGATAAATGGTCGAATGCAAAGCCATTTCTGGAAAAATCATTGCAATCATATTTTACAATACAAGGCATTAATCCGTTTGAGGGGGTAGAACAGTGATTAAAATGAGCCAAGTAGTAAAGAGGTTCGGTGCGCAAACCGTCTTGTCCGAGGTGACATTTGAAGCGAAAGAACGGGAAATATTTGGCTTGCTCGGTCCGTCCGGCGCAGGCAAGACGACGATTATCAACATATTGACCAAGCAATTAGATGCAGACAGCGGCAGTTACAGCATAGGGGCCAAGATGCTAGAGACAGGGCTTATGCTTGATGCCGATGGTTTATATGTCCGTTTGAATTGTGTTGAGAACTTGAATATATTTGCGGATATTTATGGGATACCCCGCTATAAATCGCTTGAGGCATTAAAGAATGTAGGGCTCGAGGAATCGGCAAAGAAGGCTGTCAACGCGATGTCTAAAGGCATGCGGCAGCGGCTCGCACTGGCGAGGGCGATTCTGCATGAACCTAAAGTTTTGTTTCTTGATGAGCCGGCAAGCGGACTTGACCCCGCAACGGCGCGGGGCATACACAAGCTGATACAAAATTTATGTGACAACGGGGCAACCGTATTTTTAACCACTCACAACATGGAGGAAGCCGTTAAACTCTGCAATTATGTCGCGCTTCTGCATAAAGGCAAAATAGTCGAGCAGGGCGTTCCTGCGGAAATTTGTGAACGGCACAACGCCGTAAAAACCGTGCCAGACCTGGAAGCGGTGTTTATCAAACTTACAGGAGTGGAATTGGAATGAGAAGTATAAAAGCGATTTTTATCAAACAGGCAAAAGATATATTTAAAAATCCGATGGTGTTGGTCTTGTTTATAATCCTGCCTGTTGTTGCGTTGATTATGACGCAACTGGTGGCAAAATCCAATGATGATATACCAAGTAATATGTTTGTTACCATGATGGCGGCAATATTTGCGGGAATGGGCCTTGTAACTGCGGCATCAGGAGTCATCGCCGAGGATATAGAGCGTAAAAGCCTACGATTCCTTATAATTGCTGGCGTTACGCCATACCAATATCTGATTGGCACCGGTGGGTTTTATCTGCTCGCTGGAACGGCAACATCGGTGGTGTTTGCCCTGATTGGCGACTTTGCGTTTACAGAAACTTTAAAATTCTTAGCTATTATGATAACAGGCACGGCAGCCTCGATAATACTTGGCGCTGCAATCGGCATGCTGTCGAAAAACCAGCAAGCGGCGACTTCATTGGGCATGCCCGTTGCGGTTATAGTCGGCTTTACTCCGATGATTGCTACTTTTAATGAAACGGTTGCCAAAGTTGCGGGAGTTCTCTATACACAGCAAATAAACGTAGTCGTTAACGATTTTTCAGTCAGCCTTGCCAGGCCCTTGTTGATTGTAGCCGCAAATATCGTTGTTTTCACATTTTTATTCGCACTTGCCTACAAGAAAAAAGGGCTAAAAGGATAAGGCTAGACACCCGCAAGACGGGGCAATCTAGCCTAGTTTGTGGAATTCCCAATTGCCAGCGCGATCTTTTCTTTGGGCTGATGGCTATTGGCTTATTCAATGCTCTTCAAAGCTTCCACCATATTAATTTTGTTCAAGATCCTGTTGGTGAACAAGTTGACAAGCAACGCGAAAGCTAATGTGGTGATAGCCGCAATAACATAGCTGGCTTGCCGGACATACAGTGCGAATGTCAACGAGGGCATTTTAAGGCTCCATAAAAGCAGGCCGCTTAATGCATGGCCAATAGGCAGCCCTCCTAAAATCCCGATGAAGGTCAACAACAGCGTCTCTTTGTTTACGTAGGCATGGACTTCACGGTCAAAAAACCCTAAAACCTTAATTGTCGCTAACTCCCTTGTCCGCTCAGAGATATTAGTGTTGGACAAGGCAAACAGCACAACAAATGCCAGCCCTGCCGCTAGCCCCAGAAGCAGGAAAATAACGTAATTCAAAACAACAAAATTGCTTGTGAAGTCTTCCTTTTGCGCTTGAGCGCTGACACTAGCCATAACGAAATCCTCATCTGCCAACTGCTTCGCATAAGCCCTATGCCCCGTTTGGGGATCAGCAAAGTGGCAGTATGCGCAATTAGGCCCAAATTCCTCTTTGAATAGTGTTTCATAAAGCTGTTGGGATATATAAATGCTGTTGCCTAAATAGTTCTCCACAATCCCATTGACTACAGCATTTGCCCGGTCAAGATAAAGGGTCTGGAGCGCCAAACTTTCCCCGCAAGACAGATCCAGCAGCTGGGCCGCATTTTGTGTGACAAGGATGCCTCCAGTCTCAAAAGACAGCAATTGCCCGCTTAAGCTTGGAGTATTGATGTATAATTCCAGATTGGCTCCGCCAGGCACTACAACCATCTGCAAGCTGACTAAGGCGCCTGAGGCATTAATAGCTTTGACTGTTTCGACTTGGGCTGGCAAATACCCCTTGATAGCGCTGTCATTGTCTAGATAGCCAAAAAGCTTCTCATTGTCATCCTCATCGGCTCCAGCAACCACCATCAAATCGTACTTGTAGATATGCTCGTATTGTTTTGGCATCAAGTCGTAAACAGAATCCCTTATCGCAAAACCTGCCAGCACAAGCGCAGTGCAGCCCGCAATGCCGATAATCGTCATAAACAGCCTTTTTTTATACCTGAAAAGATTTCTGGCAGTGACTTTATTTAAAAACTTCAGCCTGTTCCAGATGAAGGGCATTCTCTCAAGGAATATCCGGTTTCCAGCTTTTGGAGCTTTGGGGCGCATCAATGCTGCAGGCATCTGCCTTAACTCATTGCGGCAAGCAAGGCATGTCGCAGTGGCTATGCTCGAAATAAAGATAGCGATCCCTAGAATCGCATAGGGCACGTCCAAGTACAACTCCATGTTTGGCAGGACGTAAATATACCGCAGTATTGCGAATAATAGTGTTGGCAATGCCCCAAACCCAAACGCTAGCCCGAAAACACATCCCAAAGCAGAAGCTAGCAGGGCGTATAATACGTACTTCCATCCGATTTCAAAATCCCTAAACCCCAAAGCTTTGTAAGTGCCGACTTGCCCCCGCTCCTCTTCAACCATGCGCGTCATAGTCGTCAAGCTAATCAGGACAGCGACAACAATAAACAGCACTGGAAAAGCTTTGCCTATAGCCCCAATAGAGGACAAATCCACATCCAAGCCTGTGTAGCTTTCCAAAGACCCCCTGTCTTGGACATACCACTGCGCCATGTCAATGTCATCCAGCTCGGCGTAAGCGTCGGCTACCTTTTGTATTGCCTCCTCTTTCTTTTCCTTGAATTTCACCAGGTTTTCTTCCAGCTCCAGGATCCCGTCTGCAATCTCTTTTTTTCCATCAGCTATCTTCTGCCATGCATCAGCCAGCTCTTTTAGAGCTTTGGCTTCTTCTGCCTCAAACTCCTTTTCCCCATCAAGAAGCTCTGCCCATCCGTCCTCAAGCTCTTTTTCGCCTTCTTTGAGTTCGATGAACCCTTTGACTAGCTCTTCTTCACCAGCTATTATTTCCTCTTCAGCTTCTGCTAATTGGTTAAGGGCATCAGCTTTTTGCTCTTGGTATGCAGCCAGTTGCATATCCAAGGCTTGCTGGCTGCCTTCAATTGTGCCTAAGGCAAAAGCTGCTGATATGAAATCTTGGAGTATTGTTGGTTCAAATGCCGGATTGTTTAATGCAGCTATGCTAAATTCATTGATATTGTCTTGAAGCGCGGCAAAGATTTGGCTTTGCGTTTCAGGGTCTTCAAAATTTGGAGGATTTTCCACATCAGCGACAATAAGCATTGATGTATAGTTTGACACTGCCCCGACCAAGGTGCCCCATTCATTGCCGAGGCCTATATATTCCACTGCGCCGGCTGCCACAGAAACACCAAGCAAAGCCTGCTCCCGGTTTTGGCTGAGCATAGCTTGTTGTTGGGCAAATAGAGCTTCTGCCTCAGCAAAGCCCTCCATAGCCTTTGCCTTCTCCTCTAGAAACTGCGCTTTTCCCTCATCCAGCTCCTTTTTGCCATCCAACCACTCGTTATAACCATTTGCCAGCTCTTGCCCGCCTTCCAATAACTTAGTCTTGCCGTCCTCAATTTCAGCCCGGGCCTCTGCCAATTTTTGAAGGGCGTCTTTCTCCTGTTTGGTCAACTCAGCCTCGCCGTCAATGACATCTTGTTTGGCTTTTCTAATGTCCGCCCAACCATCAGCAAACTCTTGGTCGACTTCTTCAAACTTCTCGTTCATGGTGTTTTCAGCATCGGTTATTTTCTCTAGAGCTTTGGTGATGATTGAGTTGTACCTTGCCTGCTGGCGCTGTGCCATTATTTTCTCTTCAATCAGCGCCACAATAATCCTGACAGAATCCTCGTACTCGATTGAATAACAGTTTAGCTCCTCAAGGCCGTCAATAAGCAAGTAGACAGAAGTATACACATCAGTGTCTACATCAGCAGGGTGCACAAAAAAAGTATAGTTGGAAGTTGCCGTTGACCTCACTGATGCAAGGCCGCTGGTGTTTGAGATATCCATAGGGTCGATAGCAACCCCGGAAATTTTATATCGGGTATTAATAAATGTCGGTGTTTCTTTATCTTCTTCAATGTCAATATCAATATCCCAATCGATGCCGGAGCTAGCGCTGTTGCTTGACAAGTCCTCTTTTTCAATTTCTTTTTGAGCTGCCTCATCCAGTTTTTCTTCAATGTCAACATAATCGCCAATTGACTTGCCTGATTCTTCCAGATATTTTTGGGTAACAACGATCTCCCCAGCTTTTGAAGGCATGGATCCGGCTACTATGTATGGCATATTCACACCCTTAGAGTTGAGCATAGCCATATCGGCTTTTTTGCGCATGCCTCCTACTTCAGTGTAGACAATCTCGTTATACCCCCCACAGGCTTCCCTCACTCCTGGCAAGTTTTGGAGGGCAGCCACATCATCCTCTTCCAAGCCCAAGGTTGACAATATTTTGATATCAAACAGGATTTGTTCATCAAAAAACCGGTCTGCTGACCGGTATAGCGCGCTGCAAGTGCCAGAAATGCCAAAAAAGGCAGTCAAGCCGAGGGCAGTGATTGCCATAATGGCGACAAACCGTTTAGAATTATTTTTTATTGTTCTTATAATATCCTTATAGTAAACTCTTCCCATGAGAGTTACCATTCGATCTCAGAGATAAGAGTGGGGCTTTGGTTTATTGACGCGCTTTGCACCTTTCCGCTCCGGAACCGGACCACCCTGTCACCCATAGGGGCCAAGGCAGAGTTGTGTGTAATAATCAACACAGTAATCTTGTCCTTGCGGCAAGTATCTTGCAGAAGCTGAAGTATTTGTTTGCCCGTGTTGTAGTCCAATGCGCCGGTAGGCTCATCGCATAAAAGGAGTTTGGGGTTTTTTGCAATAGCCCGGGCGATGGAGACCCTCTGCTGCTCGCCTCCGGAGAGTTGGGCGGGGAAATTGTCTTTTCGGTTTGAAAGCCCAACTTTGGCTAAAATTTCAACAGCATCCAAGGAATCCGGCCGGATCTGGGCGGCAAGCTCCACATTTTCAAGGGCTGTCAAATTCGGCACCAAGTTGTAAAATTGGAAAACAAAGCCGATATCCAGCCTTCGGTAATTCACCAGCTGTTTTTGGCTATATCCGCTTACCAGCTCGCCGTCTACAAGGACTTGCCCAGAGGTTGGAATGTCCATGCCGCCAAGGATATTTAGCGCAGTTGTTTTTCCTGCCCCGGATGGGCCTACAATGATAGCAAGCTCGCCTTTCTCAATAGAAAAGCTAGCCCCGTCCAAAGCCCTGATTGCAAGCTCGCCTGTGCTGTATTCTTTCACAACATTGTCAAATTCAATATAAGCCATTGGAAATCCTTTTGCGAAATTGGGATTGGTGTGTTAACGCCTTATGTACTATAGTATCAAGTCATATTTTGAATAATTTTGGAATGAAATAATCTCTGATTTTATCATTCCAAACGGTTCAATGAACCGCTGCTGAAACAGGGTTTCTCCAACCCTCTATCTGTTGGATTGAAGCATCGCGGGCTGCTTTCCTGACAAGTCGCCCTCTCCTCTTTTCCAATGAAAGCCTGCCTAACATGGTATATGGCACAATTATAAAGGTTTTTAGCCTTGAAACAAAAAAACATCGGGCATTTGGCAATAAGTATTGGATGGCTTGATTATTGTCTGTTGTTTTCCTTGCCGCTATCATCTTCAACTGATACTTTGTCTTGCATATAGTTTGTATATGTTTTCATCGGGCAGCTATGCAATTATTTAATCTTGCCCAAAACTTTTAATTTTTGGGAAATTGTTTTTGCCCTAGATAAGCAAGCTTGCATTTTCAACATAAAGCTTGCCCAGTCTAAATTGCTAATAGCAAGCTCTCTGCGCTAATTCTTTGCCACATTGTCAAGCACATTTAATCGATTGGCAATCCTTCTCAAACTTGGGATCGATATATTTTGTATTATAATAGGGATTAGTGCCAAGGGTAACCTTGTAGTGGTTTCTTAATACCCCCAAAAAAATAATCAATGTAATGGAGATATCGTCTTGCCAATGTCAAAAGTAGCCCTGATCAGATGTGAAAGCTATGATTCCGAGGAAGTAAAGGCTGCCGTCAAAAGAGGGATAGATTTATTAGGCGGAGCAAACCAATTTGTTTCACCTGGCGAAAAAATCCTGCTCAAACCCAACTGGATAATGGCAGTAAGCCCTGAAAGATGCGCGACAACCCATCCGGCTATATTTGGCGCCGTGTGCGAGGTGTTCCAGGAAGCAGGGGCAGTTCTTTCCTACGGCGATTCCCCTGGGAGGGGGACAGAAGAGAACGAGACTATGGAAGCTGCCCGGGAGACTGGTTTTTTGCATGTCGCCGAAAAACTTGGTATCCCGATCGCAGATTTTTTACACGGGCGGATGTTGGATACTGGGACCAACGAGTTCTATATAGCAAACGCTGCGCTTGACAGCGATGGCATCATCAGCCTGCCCAAGTTGAAAACACAAGGGTTTTTAAAGCTTACAGGAGCTGTCAAAAACCAATTTGGATGCATTCCGGGAAGGCGCAAAGGCGCCTACCACATGCAGCTTCCAAAACCTGCAGATTTTGCCCGCATGCTTGTAGATTTGGACAAGTTCCTAAAACCGCGCCTTTATGTAATGGACGGGATAATGGCAATGGAAGGAAATGGCCCAATGAATGGCGATGCCAAGAAGATGGACACAATCCTGCTCTCTTCCGACCCAATCGCGCTTGACGCCACAGTGGCGCGCTTGGTTGATGTAAACCCGGAATACTGCTATACAGTGACAATGGGGATGCAAGCAGGGCATGGGACATATCTGGAATCAGAAATCGCCCTTTTGGGCGACCCGATGGAAAGCCTCATTTCCACTAGCTTTAATATAGACCGCAACCCCATCAGCAATGTCAGGGGCAGGGGAGTGTTCTCTTTTGGCAATGACGCAGGGGTTCCACGCCCGTATATCGAGGAGATGTCTTGCGAGCGCTGCGGCATCTGTATCGAGATGTGCCCGTTGTCCCCTAAAGCCTTGGACTGGGGGGGCGAAGGGGATGCCGAGCCGCCGGAATACGATTATGCCCGGTGTATCCGCTGCTTCTGCTGCCAAGAGATGTGCCCCCACGGGGCAGTATTGATCCAAGAGCCAAGGGGAATGTAGGGAAGAGGCATTTATATATGTTGACAGTGTCGCGTTTGTAAACCTAGATACTGCTATCGAGTGGACATTTGGTTGCCGGCTGGACATAAGACAAATCTGGAACTCAGTATCATTGGAGCAATGAAAGTGGAAACCGTAAAACGTGAAGTCTTCTGCGAGATGAATCCAGCTGCGAAGAAAAAACAGATAAACCAGGGATTGAAGTGAAAAAAAGCGATGCTTTTCTACAGAAAATCTGGGGCTGCGGTTTTGGCGCTACAGGCAGGTGTGGAAGGCTTGCCTGTAGAAGGGCTGATTTTTTGTGCTATCCAGTGCTGCGGCTAAGTGTATAGCGATTTTTCATTTTCGGCTACAGCGCAGAGGATTTCCTTTTCCCAGCAGGCAAGAGTCTGGTTTTTGAAGGAGTAGACAATCAATGAAAGTAAAAATGTCTCTAATAATAGTTGCAAGCCAAATATTCGAAGCTGGCATCTTGGCAAAATCGCGTTTGTTTTGACTGGAGGCATAAATCTTAAAAAAGCACGCCTTTGTCCGTTACGCCGAAAGACGAGATCCAGATTATGCTTTTAAGCTTATTAGCGGCAAAGAAAAAACTGTTCACAAAAAGCGCCACGTTATCCGCTTTTTGTGTCATGCATTTGAAGGGAGATATGCAAAATATGCAGAAAAAGGGACTCGCTATGAAACAAAATCTCATTTTTTTCCTGTGCGCCGCCATCGTTATGATTGGGCTGTTATCTGCTTGCGGCAGAGTGGAAAAGTCGAATGGATCGCCAGGGCAACCCGATGCCCCACCAACAGGTTCCTACTGGAAAGCGGTAGAATTCATAGGTGAAGGCGCATCGGACGAGTTTTGGTCTGATTTGTTTCTTTGGGAAGACGGTTCCGGGTATTTGCGCGTAAGCCAGGCAACCCAAGAGAGCAATTACTGGGGAATGCGGGATGTCTCTGGCTGCGATTGGACCGACAATGGTGGGACGCTTACGCTGACACAGCCCGCTCCGTTGTCCGATGTGATATGCACTGGGGTTTTTGAGGAGGGCCGTTTGACGATAGAATACAAAGGTTTTTGGGGAAACGGCCCTCTAACAATTGTCATGGAACAGGCCCAAATGCCCCCTTACGGCGCGCAATGGGAGCTTCCCGAACTGTACGGCACATGGAGGATGGCCTCATATGCTGACAGCAGCGGCACTATATTAGCGAACGGGCCGGATGGCGGCTTTGGTTCGGAAATAATCGTGCATCCTACTGGCAGTGTTGATATAAAGCTGGTAGACAACGATTTGGGGGAAATGGAACATAACATGTTGATAGGGGGGGGCAAACCAGACTCCAGCATAGATGATGACGGCGAGGCCAAGTGGTATTTATACCAGAGCGGCCCCATTTGGGAAGGCTGCAAGAACGAGGCTTGGCACATAGAGTTAAGCTACTATGATGACCCGCAAGACCAGGGCCAGCTCTGGTTCATTACATACGATGGAGGCAGGCTGCTGCTAAATAAGACCAGTGGGGGTGGAATAGACGCCTGGCCTTCGGCATTTAGGGCTGAATTCGAGTATGCGGGCAATGTCTCGGAATATGATTTCCTGGAGACTGCCAATTCCAAGAAGCTTGGATACAATAGGCTAATCGCCCTTTACCAGGACTTGGCCTCTACTAGAGGCGAGGCATGGGATGCGGCGGAAAGGCTTTCTGGCATTATCGCGGAAGAATTGGATATAGATGACGAACAGCGGCTATATGAGCTTAATTGCTCGCTCTTTGAAATGCAGGGCAGTTTTGGATACGCGATACATGATGTAAACAGTGATGGCATTCCAGAGCTATTCTTGCTTTCAGAAAATAATTACGACATCCATGCCGTCTACACACTGGTTGATAGCAAGCCAGCCTTGGTTGGCGCATATTGGTCAAGGAACCGCTGCGCCATCGACAAGGACGGGGTTATCTATGTCAGCGGCAGCAACGGCGCGGATGACAGCTTTTCCGCATCCTGGTCGCTGGTCCAGGGAAGCAGCGAGCTCCAGTTGGTCCAAGTTTTTGACGGCGCTTACCCTGTCTACCCGGACAATCCAACAAAGGATGCGGGATTGGATTTTATCCCATTAAAGTAAAGGGCTTGCAAAAAAAATTTGGAGCAAACAAATCCGGCACAACGCGTGAAACTGCTGTGCCGGATGGAAATTATGCTTGAGACGGCAGATTGGAACTATCCATAATAACAACTGGGCTCTCAGCTGCGCTTGGTGTCAAAACCGGGCGCAAGAGGACCTAGCTGCTGTCCCTGTTCTGGGCCGCAGTTGCCATATAGCGCCGCGGCAGCTGAAGCTTCCCTATCCAATCAGTCCAACCCGTTCAATCCGGCTAGGTTAGCTTAGGAGCAGAAAGGATAGGATTAGCGGCTTTTTTTGATAAAATTATTAGCATATATTTATTTAAGGTTTTTTATGGCTCTGCAAGATAACAACCACCAATACAACCGGATTTTCACCGCAGCAAGCCTGTTTTGTGGAGCTGGAGGGCTCGACATGGGATTCGAGCAAGCCGGCTTTAATGCCTTATGGGCAAACGACAACGATAAAAACTCCTGTGAAACCCATAAGGGATGGAGCAATGCAAACGTGGTATGTTGTGATGTGGCGAAAATCGATCCTGGCCAAATCCCTGATACTGATATCATTCTTGGCGGCTTTCCATGCCAAGGGTTCAGCTTGTCAGGTCCCAGGAAAGTGGATGACAGCAGAAACAGGCTTTATAAAGAGTATGTGAGGCTTGTCAACGCCAAACGCCCTGCCGCTTTTATCGGCGAGAATGTCAAGGGGCTATTGTCGTTGGCGAATGGCGCTTTTTTGGAAGCGATAGTGGACGAGTTCTCTGGCTGCGGCTACAACGTCTTTTTCCAAGCGGTCAACGCCAGAGACTTCGCCGTGCCCCAAGACCGCCAGCGCGTGATAATCACCGGATTTAGAAAGGATTTGAAAATATCAAGTTTCACGATACCTTCCCTGGAGAGGGATTTGGTGGACTTGTCGGATGCCTTAAAAGCCCTTGGCGAGCCGGCTGAAGACGAAATATGCACTGAGCCTTTCTCTTCACGCTATATGTCAAGAAACCGCAAACGGAGATGGAACCAAGTGTCATTCACAATTCCGGCTATGGCAAAGCAAGTCACGCTGCATCCCAGTTCCCCTGATATGGTCAAGTTAAGCAGGGATGAGTGGGTATTCGGTGAAGACTCCCCCACACGCCGCCTTAGCTACCGGGAATGCGCTGCAATACAGACATTTCCTCCAGATATGGAGTTTGTCGGCAACCTCGCCAGCAAGTACAAGCAGATTGGAAATGCTGTCCCTGTAGCTCTGGCTAGAAACATAGCCTATGCTGTGCGCAAGGAGCTTGAAACAAAAATATGAGCGGGCATTCAAACTAAAAACGGCAAAGCTTATGAATATGCTTGCCTAAATTCCATATACGAGTCATTTTCATCTTCACACAGGTTTCCATACAGGAATCACCCCAACTCGAAACGGCAAGAACAGCGTTTTCCTCATCCTCCACACTACTGCAAACTACATTGAGAAAAGCGGCAGACGCGGCTATCCGGGCAATCTCATGCTGGGAGCCCCAGCTGTCATTACCCAGCGGTTCTTTGAGCTTGGCAATCCAGACCGATTCGGTTGCCAAGCTGGGGATGTGAGGGATGTGGTATGTTCCAGGGATAAAAGCGGCTGGGAGATTGGGTTGTCTTGCAAACACAACCACCATGCTGTAAAGCACAGCCGCTTGTCAGCGACAATAGGCTTTGGATTTGACTGGTTCGGGATACCATGCTCAAATGAATATTTCAAGCAAATCCAGCCATTGTTTTCCAGTTGCAGGATTTAAGGGAGAAACCAGGCAACAGAGCTTTGTGGAAAGATATAGAGGATAAAAATGCAAGCTACTACATTCCGGTTCCAAGGTCTTTTATGGAAGAGCTAGCACGGCTCGATGCAAGAAACAAGCAGGCGATACCTGCCAAGCTTATCTCCTGCCTCATGGGCAGGCATGGCTTCTACAAAGCCATCACAGACGACAGGCGGCAAACGACGAGAATTAAAGCCATAAACATCAATGGGGCCTCAACCGCATTGCTGGGAAAAACCGCCCAATTGCAATAGTCCCCAGACCAGGCTTCCCACGAAATTTTACAACATAGATTTTAAAACGGTTCTGGCATGACTATTGAATTGGTTTGCGATGAGGGGTGGGCTATGTCAATGCGCATCCACAATGCAAGCTCGAGGGTAGAGCCATCATTGAAGTTTGATGTCTATCTCGTTGCCAAAGAATATCCACAGCCAAATAGAGCCTTGGAGGTAGAGCTTGCTATGTGGTATATGGAAAATACCTATTTAGTAGTTTTCCGGCAGCGCCAGAGCAAACAGCGGCGGGTGCAAGGACGCTTATTTCTGAATAATACCCCAGTTATTGCCATTCATCTGCGAAACGCGCCAACTGCATAGGCCAAGCCAGCACCTGGATATAAATGCCAGCCTCGAAAAAAGCCTCTTCTATTCTCTCCAGCAATTTCAGGAAAGCTCCGCTTCTTGTCTTTGGAATCAAAGAAGATTCTCCCATTGTTGAATTAAAACTAAAAACCGCATAACATTCAGGCATAAATTGAATCGGTTCAAAGATTGCTGCTTGCCCACTTTACAAGCTTTATCTTTGGTATAATGCAACGAAGCGTTTTCGTTGTTTAAAAGGCGGGCTTGGCAAGAATAACTTGGGCAAGGCTTGCTTTTTCATCTATGGCGTAGAGACATTTTAGCGGAGGCAACAAAAGTGGCAGAGAAACAACAAGAGCAAGGCAACGGAACCAACCTAGGCGGACTTATTCCCTGGATCTTTTTCTTCCAGACTTTTGCACGGAATTTCGGGCAAGTCACAACTAACCAATTTATGCAATTATTCATGACCGATTACGCAATGATGCAACCATTCGTATTGGCAACAGTACTAGCTGTTGGGCAAGTTATTGACAATGTTTTGTCATTCGTGGCAGGAGGGATTGTCCAAAAAGCAAACTTTAAAAGCGGTCCATACAGGACATGGATTTTGATGAACGGCCCCCTGCTGACTTTAGGTGTTTTTTTGATATTTTTGAACCCCAATATTCCCCAAGCCGGGAAAATAGCAGTTTTTGTAATTGGCTACCTGTTTAGAAATGTCCCCCAAAACTTCATAGCGACAGCCCAAAACACCCTTGTAAGCCAAGTAGCAGGCACCAACATGAATGGCCGTCTCACACTGACATCAAGGTTGTCCCAAGGCTCAAACGCCTCTATGATTATCACCAACTTTGTCTCAATATACCTTATCAACTTTTTTAACAACTTGCTGGGAGTGGAGACCGGGAGGGGCTATTTGGTCGTGGGGGTGGGATACTGCTTAATCCAAACAGCATTCCAAGTTTGGGTCTACCGCGCATTGTCTCCATACGACCAATACGACCCGGATCTGAAAAAAGTCGAGAGCAGTTCTGTCAACACAAAAGTAAGCCATATGTACTTAGACACATTTAGAAATATCCAGGTTTGGATAGTCATATTGATGTACACGATCCGCACAGTCGCATCCAGCACACTTGGGCCAATGACAGCCTACGTGTTCAGGTATTCCATCAATGATATCACTAGAATGTCGCCCAATGGGACTGCTGGCTCTATAGCCGCCTTGGTTGTGTCGTTCCTCATCCCGCCAGTGGCAAAAAAACTTGGCAAAAAAATGTCCCAAATAACCGCTAACCTCCTTGTGGCAGCAGGTTATGTATTTATGGCAATGTTTGGGCATCAAAATCCTTTGGTCCTAATCACAGGCACTGTTTGGGTCAGCATGTCTTCAACGCTTAGCGCAGCTATCGGCATCAACAACTACAGTGACGCGGCAGAATACCAGCTTTGGAAAACAGGCAGGGATTCACGCCCATTTATTATGAGCTTGCATTCAATCACCTTAAAGATAGGCCGTACCCTGTCTTCATTTATAATCGCCGGTTTGCTTGTCTCCTGCGGATACCAAGCATTGGGGGCAGGAAAGGCAATAATCGACGCGCAAGTGCTTGTGCGCAACCTCTATGGTTTTATGGCAATCATGTACCTGTTGTCAGCAGTTGTAATGTCTTTCTTTGCTATTACTGATGAAAAGGCGAAAGAGTATGCTGAAGAAAACAGGCGCAGGGAACAAGAAGCCAGGGCAGCAATAGTGCAGTAACCAACACTAAAAAAGAGGGGGATCATAGACATCGTAAACCTCGCTTTTTTCTTTGCAAAGCGTGCATTTCTCTTCTTGCAACCCACTTGGGCATCCAAGCAAGCCGAGTGGGTTGCTGCCAGTTTTTCAAGCCATGTCAATCTGGAGCCTTTGAAAGCTCCAATGCCCTTCTCTGCACAATCATCTCCAAATCCTTGAGCCTGCCCTCGCTTAGGTTGTGCTCATCGTGCCGTTTGAATTTAAACCCTTCCATAGACTTGGCAAGGTTTCTTTGCCTGTCTGTCAACAGCTCCTTGACCTCAGACAAGCTTGCGGTTCCATTGCGCATGCTTCCCAGCCTTGCGAATGTTGATAGCAGCCTTGGATCCTTTAGTTGGGAATCAGCAGCATGGGTGAACAATGCTGATCCATTGTCAAAAATAGGTGCAAAACCTGTTATTTCCAGCGTATCGTTGTCCTGGAGAAAACCGAAATTGCCTGCATGCCTGCCATTGCCCACGATAGCGTCAAAGAGGATAATGTCAGCCAGCTCGCTATATAAATAGCCCTTGCGGTCAAGCGACTTGACAAAACTCGATATTGGCGTGTTGCCGAGATACTTGTCAGCATTTATATAACTTGTCTTTTCGCTGGTAAAAAGCTCGCAGGTGGAGCAAAGCCTGCCAAACCACATATCAAGGCCATAGCTGACATGGGACACCCCAAGCCTTTGGGCTATTTGTGATGCATAGAATTCCGAGAAATAAACGCCTCCTTGGCTTCTCCATCCTCCCCCGGATTTGTAGAGCAACAGCTTTCCATCGATATCCCTCCACGCTTTGTCCATATATCCGTCTGTTGTGAAATCAGGGGAGTGGATAAAGCTGTCGGTTTCAAATATGCCATTGCCGGAAAAAGCCAGGTCAGAAACCTGGCTGTTTATCTTGTTGTCAAACAGGTTTACATAGTCCCAGGATTTTGCTTTATCGCTTACATCCATCATCCAAAAGTCGTCAATAAGGGATGTGCCTGCTGTGTACTTGATGATATTGCCAAAGCTGCTGGCAAGCGGTTGGCCGTTTACAATGACATTATCCCCTAAATGCCCAGCATAAAGAGGGTAGAGCCTGTTTTCAAAAAAATCTCCAATGCTGTATCCGTTTCCTGCCCTTGTTTCAATTGGCATCCTCTCCTTGTCGAATACTTCAACCAATTCAGCCGAGAAAGTATGTGGATGCCTGCTGTTCGCATATAAGAAAAACTCGCATACCGGCGCGTCTTTTCTCATCAAGAGGTAATTGCCTTTATGTTCCATGCTATCATTGTTGCCATGGCTTGGCCTAAATTTCTGCAAAAAGCTGCCCAGCACGAAATTCCGTTTGGCTGCCATCAAGGCTCCTCCAAGCTATAGTAGTCTTGCTTGCAATTTTGTAATAAATAATTATAACACGTTTTAGAATAAAATGACAAGCATTCAAGTCTCAAGCATGGTGGCATAGACAAAACCACTGCAAATGCAACTCTTAAGGTATTGATGGCTTGATAATAGCAACCAGCTCTTCCAAAGTGCCAGCCCTAGGGCTAAGAAGTTTTTGCCCAAAGATATATCTGCCATATATATAATTTGTGGATTTTATAGCCAGCTATTCTATAAACGATTGCAAAAAAAACGATTTATCGTTATTCTTTCTTCAAAGTGGTAAAATAACTAGCAGAACTTTTGATGGCACATGGCAATTGATGAATTAAGAGGATTGGGCATGCAAAATAATGAAAAACAATGGCTAAAAGGTATTTCCAACCAAGGCGTTTATGACAAGTGGAGAGCGGAATCCGGGTGGGCTGGCGCATTCATGTGTCTGTCAGCAGCTTTGTCAGCAGTCTTTCTCTTTTTCCCGCCTTCAAAAAATGGAACTATTTTTGTGTCAGCCATTTGCCTGGCAATCACACTTGGCATACTTTTGTCCCTTCACGCAAACACCAGCACAAGGCCTGCCGCTGAACATGACCGTTTTGCCGGGTTTGTTGACAATGCCTTTGAAACGAAAACCTCTGAATTCAGCTACTATACAAATGGCGGCGCCGACAAGGGGATCAAGCGCATGGCAGCAAATTGTTTTGAGGCTTGTTTCTTCTCCGATAGAATTTTAAAAAAAATGACAAAGGCGCTGGCTGTAAAAAAGATATCTCTGGCAGCCCTCTTTGCCACATTTGGATATATTAATTATCCAAATGACATCATTTTGGCAGCATTCCACGTATTAGCCGGCTCAGCGCTTATTGAGTCTTTCATAAACCATATGCGCTTTCGCAGCGCTATCAAAGTATTGCTCAACCGGTTTAATTACATTTACAATACAATTCCAACTGAAGGGGATACGTTTGCTGCCTTGGCGGTATATACCTTGGTTGAGTATGAAAAGGCTATGTCTAATTATTCCCAGTTGCCCAGCGCCAAGATCTATAACAAGCTCAGCCCGGCTCTTTTAGTAGAATGGGAAGAATTGAAGGATAAATACGGCATTTCAAAAGGGGCACAAGCTGGAGATGATCTGCTCGAAAGCAAGCAACAAGAAGAAGCGCAGGTTGAAATTGGGACCAGGCAAGCTCCACAAGGCAACGGTGAGGCGCTTGATGAAGTTGAAGTGCCTATGGAGAGCAGCGCCAACAGCTTGCCGTTTGCTAAATCGCAAATGGGCGAAATTGTTTTGCTGCCTAGCCCAAAGCAGCAGCCAGGCGATGGAGGGGATTTGGAGGAGGCTGTTTCTGCCGGCAGCCAAGACAACGAGCAAACATATGGTGATGGCGGGCCAGGGGGGGCGCATGGCAAGCCGGATGGGCCAGGCTATGCAGGTAGCGTAGTCCCAGACAAAGCAGGCAACCAAGAAGCGTCAGAAAATGCAAATCTAAAAGGCATAGAAGAGCCAGCCCAGGAAGATGCTGAAAGCGGCATTGAGGAAGAAACAAAAGAAGAACCGATAACAGGCCAATTGAAGATCCAATCCAAAGCTAGGGAGTAGCGTAAAACCAGGCATCGAAAACCGGTGCCTGGCGCTTTTCAATTTGAGGAGCTTAGTGATGCCCGTATAGCTTCAACACTGTTTTTAAAACCACCATCGTTTGAAAGCCGGCTTCCAGTTATTTGAAGCGCATGCACTACAGAGACAGAATCCCTATTGAAGAACCACCCAATTGCCTTGAATGAAGAGCCTAATAAATCCCTGAATAGGTACATTGCGGCATATCTTGCGTCAACTGTTTGCCTGTCCCGCTTTTTTCCTTGCAAGTCATCCACAGTCAATCCGAAATACTCGGCAGTCTTTTCTGCTATTTCATTTGTAGTTGGCAAATGCCAGTGCATTCTTTCCATAAAAATGAGACCTTTCTGTTAATTCGTCCTCCTTTTGTAGTTGCCCTTTTGCTGTCTATTTGTTTTCATAGGTGCGGGCAAGGAGCGGGGCGTTTTGTATTTTCACACAATTACAATGATAGCACAAGCCGCTTGTAAGCTATTGTTTTTAAAGAAATCTGCTATTTATTTAATGATCCAACGTGCGACCCAAGAAAAAATAATTAAATTGACAGCATCAATGTTTAGCTTTTTATTCGCAAGCAATATGCAACATTCTAAGCCATTAGGCGAATAATCTACATAGCCGCTTCTTCCTTGATATAAGCATAGGCGGACAAAACAAAAGCGCGCCCCCTCCCAAAGCAGCAAACCGCCTCAAACAACCTAGGATATTGGGCGCATGTGGCCATCGAGCCAAACATGGCAGCAATTAATGCCGCTGGGCATGCAAAGCCAAGAGCAAGCCCCAATTCTCTGGCCGCGGCGTTGTTTTTGCTCCATCGCAGTTTGGCAGCGCCGGGCGCCATGGGAGAGGCTAGGAATTCCATGACTGATGAGGCATAGGCTCGCTTGCGTCGCATATGCCAAACAGGAAGGAGACGGGCAAATATGTAACCGTATCTTTGTTGATTCTGGTTTTTGCTTCCCCCATATAGCTGGCACAAGCTGCCAGCCTATTCCCTAGTAACGGCCTTGAACCTCAGGTCCATGTTCTCTTTGCGCTTATCAGGCGCCAGCCCTGTATTTTAGCGCTTTCTGGAGAGTTTCGATATATCTGCAATGTGGGTCTCTAGATAAGTCGATTTTGGGTATTTTTTTCTCATATAAGGCAAATAGCCTTTTTATTGCTATTGTACCATTTATCGACATTAATAGACATATTAAACAGCCTCTTAAATAAAGAATATAGCAACTTCCCCCTTATCTCAAGGGCAATTAATATTCAAAAACCTAACCAATGCCAATTGATATTGTAGAGAACGCAGGCTCACGAAATCCTCAACAAAATGGCAGCCTTTTGTGAAACCTGGCCGTTTTCCGGTTTTGCCTAGCAACGGAGAGCTGGCAAAACCAATCCATTCCTCTAAAAAATTATCAATGTCGAATAATACTGGAATATTTAAGTTGAGTATAATCAATCGTACTGTGAAATTTGTTATTTGCTACCACATTTTACCACATGCCAGGAAAGATTTTATTGTTATTTTACCAAATTATTGTAATTTTCAATTATTTTTTCACCGAGTTTACATTCGAGATATGGAAATAAATTGTACAAGCAATGCAATGATTCTGTGCTACAATCCTACTAAACGATTTTGAACAAACTATTGGCAACAATTAATAACCAAGGAGGCTATTGATGCTGGAACCTACAATTGTTCTGAGCGATTTTCCTGAAGGCTATGAAAAAGCCAAATCTCTACTCGCCCATATTCCAGAAGAGAATAGGGATGCCTACTTAAGGGCATTTATCCACATGTTGATGACAATGTAGCCGCATACGGGCAAGCAAATTTTATATTGAGGTGCATGTATGGCAGATTCAAATCTCCAAGAAAGAATCCAGATTATCCAGGATGCCACGTCCTTTAAAAAAACAAGCAGAATACCCACATACTCAAATTATTGGACTTACATGGTTCTTGATGCCGGGCATAAACTGGGCGATGCCCTTTACGACTATGGCATGCTCTTTGAGGCAGTCATAGGTTTCCACGAAAAGTATAATTTTGATATGTACAACTACACCGGCGGCAGAAACCCCTTTAGGGTTACCGACCTTTTTGAAGCTAACCGCTATATTATCGATGACGAGCGGGGCGCTTTCAACATCCAAGATAACGAGATAATGTATGAGGGAGAGTACGAAGAACTCGCTAAAGACCCCCTAAAATTTATATGGTCAGTAATCGTCCCCCGCAAAGGCCAGTTGATGAGCGCCCCAGAAAGCTTTGATATCTTTGAGAAAGCAGTCAAAGAATACGACCTCTACAACCAGTTCACTGCAAGCACCACCAAGACCTTGCTTGAGGAGCATGGTGTGCCGCAAAAAGCCCCTACAGCCCTTAGGGCGCCCTTCGACAATTTTTTCAACCATCTTAGAGGCATGAAAGAGACTGCAATAGACATGAGAAGGGATCCGCAAGGCTTGGATGCCGGCATCAAAGCTCTCCACGAGTATTTCGGCATTGATGCCCAAGTGGAGAATTTCCGTAACAGCCCGTTGCCTTCGCACTGTGTTTTTGGAGCAAACTCAGTTCTCTTGGGGCACTCGATCTGTTCTCCAAAACAATTTGGGGCCTACTATTGGCCATACCTCAAAGAGTGGTTTGGGATTTGTGCTGAAACTGGCAAACAGTTTTTCTTGTTCACCGAAGCGCAGGTTACATCTTTCGCAGACTACTTCCGGGATGTCCCCAAAGGTGTCTTGATGCTCCAGCCTGAGCAAGACGACTTGATTGAGTTTAGGCGACTTGTTCCTGACGTGGCTTTGTGCGGTGGAATGACTACAGTGACGCTGGGCTACAAGTCAAAACAAGAAGCGTTGGATATGGCGAAAATGTTTGCTGATGAGCTTGGCGCTGACGGAGGCTTTTTCATGGGCCAAAACAAAATGATGACCTACAAAAATGATGCAAAGCCAGAGAATATTTTGGCAGTCCAAGAATTTTGCGCAAATTATAAACCATAAATTATCCACAAGTTATTCAAGGTGTTAAATAAATAAACACAACCACAAAATATCCCATTTCCAAAATTCCTGGTCTTTGCCTTGGGGATTGGAAATGCAATTTTTGTATAAAAGAACAGGGCAAAGACCAATAGGCTAGACAGTGAAACTTCAGTTCTACTACTACCGCGGGCGAAAAACCCGTTACCAGGAGGAGGACCAATGGTCCAGGTTAGAAAATACGCAAGGCCGCTGGCATTTAGGCTTACCCGCCATTTTGAGCGGGCAGCCAACAAAGATGGGGAGTACACAAAATACAAGAACCAGCCTATCGACCTGTCAAAGACAAACTTAAACTACAACCTTGCGCCGGAAAGGGAAGGGGGGCAGGTTGCATTTATCGCTCAACGGCTAGGAGAGGTCCATTTCCACAACAGGCAAAACATCAATGTCATGGCTGATTGGCTAGTCACGTTGCCAAAAGGCATGGATGGAATGCAAGAGCTGTTTTTCGAGGAAACATATGCTTTTCTGTCAGAGAGGTACGGCGTGCAGAACGTGATCAGCGCTTATGTGCACCTTGACGAGCTCTCTCCCCACATGCACTTCGCTTTCGTGCCTGTGGGCTTTGACTCAAATAATGACAGATTGACTGTTTCGGTCAAAATTGTCCTAAACGGCGATGAAGTCGCCAACTTGCCAAATGAGCTGGAAGCCCATCTGGAAGAAAAACTAGACTATGATTTTCTTAAGACAGCCACAAGCAAGGTTGAGATGGTAGCCGATGGTTTTAGCATATCCCAGCTCAAGGAAATCGACAATTCGCTCAAAGAATCCAATAGGAGCCTTTCAGAAATCGTCTACCAGACAGAAGTGGCAAAGGCGGAGCTAAAGAGCCTCGAGGATAAAAAAGCGAAAATCTTAGATGCCCTTGACGCAACATCAGCCACCCGCAGCAAACTCTATGAGTTCACCCCCACAAAGACGATTACAGGCGCTATCCGAGGCATTACGATGGAGCAAATAGAATTTTTGAAAAGTGCGGCCATTAAATGCGTAACATTGGAAAACGAGTTGGCATCAGCGAAAAAAATAGTGGAAGACTCGCAACAATCAGTTCTGGAGCTTGAGGCGATAAATACTGTGTTAGAGAAAAACCCTGGCTTGAAGTCTGCTTTTGACGCAGCCAAAGAGCGCTACATACAAACAGGGGATGGAGACGGCTGGGGAGAGTAGAACAAAGGCCAAATTATTTTATATTATGTTTTTAGTCAAGCAGTTTTGTGCCAACTTCATTTAGCTCGAAGATATATGGCATTCGAAGCAAGCAAAACAAGGAGGGGAGCGCTGTGCATGAACTGGGCGCACAAAATAAAGTTGCTGCCAAACAACGTACATGCGATACTTTTTAAGAGCGGGCGCCTTTCTGGCGGCTTGATATTGGCACATTGGAAGGGGCAGTATGGGGCGCCAAAAGCGTAAGCCTGTCGCCTCTCTATGGATTAGACAGGCGCAGATTTGGATAGGAATACAACATCAAACTTGTGCGTAAGTTTGGTGTGTTTGACGGAACGGCTACGGCTGGAGCTTCAAACATCAAGCTTTAAAGTCTCTGGCTAGCGGGGCGGCCTTTAACCAAATAAAAAAGACGGTGGATATCCATGCGCAAAGGATGGATGAAAAAGAGAATTATTACACTAACACTATTGGCAGTGGCTGTGTTATTTATTGTATTGGGCATATCCCAAGGGGATTATTATAGCACCCTTCAAAAAGCAGTCCGGATTTGCCTGGAGTGCATCGGCATTGGATAAGAAAAAAAGGCTATTTATACAACTGCTCAGCTGCTTGCTCCATAACGCTAACTTGCCCGGTTTCTTCACGGGCAGGATATACCAAGGGCCTGCAAAAGGGATATGCGCCCCTGGGCTCAATTGCTATTCCTGCCCTGGTGCGGTTTGCTCATGCCCAATTGGCGCTTTGCAAGCATCCATTGGCCAAAGCGGGCGCAAGCTGCCGCTGTATATTGCCGGGACATTGGTGTTGTTTGGCGCTTTGCTCGGCAGGGGTATTTGCGCATTTCTTTGCCCGTTTGGGCTGTTCCAAGAATTGCTATATAAAATACCCTCGAAAAAATTTAAAAAAAGCAGCCTCTCACGGAAAGCTTCGCTATTAAAATACTTGGTCCTAGGGATTTTTGTGGTTTATCTGCCGCTTTTTTACCTTGCCAAAAATGGTGTCGGCTCTCCAGCATTCTGCAAATTTATCTGCCCTGCAGGCACCCTTGAGGGAGGTTTGCCATTGATGGCTGCGAACAGCAGGCTTCGGGTGATCGCCGGAGCCTTGTTTGGGTGGAAGTTATTTGTGCTGGTGTTTGTGGCAATTGCCAGTGTGTTCCTCTATAGGGCATTTTGCCGTTTTATATGCCCTCTTGGAGCTATATACTCTCTTTTTAACCACTATGCCCTTTTCGGGGTGGAGGTGAATGAGAGCGAGTGCATTGGATGCAATGAGTGCGTCAAAGCATGCAAGTTGGATACAAAGGCGATAAATGACCGGGAATGCATACGCTGCGCCGAGTGCGCTGGCGTCTGCCCTCGTGGGGCGGTTGCCGTAGGCGGTACCGGCAAGGAGAAAAAATGGAGAATAAATCGGAAAGAATCATAGTTATAATGTTGGCGCTTGTAATGATAATGGCGACTGGGGTTGCTTGCGCTAAAGAGGGCGTGCAGACTGGGGGAAACATAAACGGGCAGGAAACCACTGGGGGCGGGCTTAGTGAAGGCGTGAAAGCCCCCGATTTTACATTGCCTTTGCTTGGCGGTGGAGAGTTTGTGCTTTCAGAAAACAAGGGCAAGGTGGTATTTGTAAACTTTTGGGCTACTTGGTGCCCGCCCTGTGTGGCAGAAATGCCTGCAATCCAACAGCTGTATGAAAAATACCAAGACACTGTTGTGTTTATAGGTGTCGACTGCGGCGAGGAAGAGGATGTTGTCGAAAATTTCGCCACCCAGCGTGGATTTTCATACAATATTGGCCTTGATGGGGACAGTTATCTCTTAGACAGCCTTTATCCATCTGACTCCATCCCTTACACAACTGTAATTGGCCCTGATGGAGCCATAACCAAGATATTTGTTGGCGGGGGAGAGTCTATGTTTAGCAAATTTGAGGAAGCTATAATAGCGGCTATGGGCAAGTAAAGCTGTTTATGAAGCTTGTTGGGCAAATAGAGCCCAGCAAAGCTTGCCAGCTCTTTTTATATTGGAGTATTAATTGAGCTATTATTGATGGAGGCAATTGGCCACTTGGATTTTGGGTATTCTCAAAGTCAAGAAACAATCAACAGTTTGAAAAATAGATGTAATAAATGAAGCTTGGGGTAGCCCAAAATTTTTACAAAACGAGCAGATCAACCAAAGGGCAGGCATCGCAATTGGGAGTGCTGGAAACGACACACACTGGCACTAAGGGCAAGGGCATATGGCGAGGAAGAACCATTAAGCCAGAGTGTCCAGGAAACGGGCCCTGCGGGCCCGAAAGCGGGCATCGGGCCGATGCCCGGCGGGCAACCCGCCGGAACCAGAATATGGCTCTTGGGATTTGAATATTAGACAAATGGTATCGATGAATTATTTAATATCTAATCTATATTTATATAATTTTAAGAAGAATCATCATCTTGCTTGATAATTATAAAATATACTCATTTAGGTTAATTACAGCTTGAGATGTATGCGCCAGGGGCGAAGCTGGATTATTGCGCTGACAGCTACCAGGTGTTCGCCTACGCCGACGGCACAATCCTAAGCGTCGCCGGTTTTTTTGCCTTCGACGCTTAGGGCGTATCGACAGAAGAAGGCGAGGTTAGGCACACGCCGCTGGAGCAGGACGGCGACTGCTGGATGCTCACAGTCACCTTGGACGAGGGCTTATATCACAGACCTGGGGAGGGCGTTCCCAATCTACCTCAACCCGACGGTCACGATCTCCAACTCAAGCGTCCCTAACACCTTCGTTGCCAGCGCGAGCCCCAACACAAACTACAACTCCGGCTCAGCCGCCACATACTTGAGGACAGGGAAGGACACGCCATATGGGGCTAGGAGCTCGCTGATACAGTTTCTTTTTACAGGCAAGCCCTTCGCCATTTTTGTCAATGCCCAGCTATGTGGCGGCACTCGCCCCATTTTTTATACACTAAGGGCAAATGTGCTGGTTTTTGACCCCTACATGCGGCTATTGCTGCGGCTTACGGCTTGCTGCACGCCTATAAAACGCATAGTTGAGCCATTTTCAGTGTTTTTTATATTGTTCCGATAAAGCCGTGTTTATTGAAATTCCAATTTATGGAAAATAAAATCTATGCGACAGCCAGGCGCCTTTTTATTTTTTAAAGGCAGCCTTTTCCGCGCATGCCCCGATTTGGCGCGCAGGGCGCCCATAGAGGGGCACAAAAATAGCAGGGCGGGGGGGCTCGCCGGGCCCAAGCCCCGGGACTGGAGGGACAACAGCGAGCTCGTGGCCTGGAGGCAGGCGTGGGAGAGGGACTGCAACGCCATCCTGGACGGCCGCGCCCATATCGACCACAGGAGCCTCAAGGCGCAGGGGCTGGGCAGGGAGCCCACAATACACCTCGGTCCGGCTGCGGCGGAGAAGGAGAAGCGGGGCGAGAGGACAGGCTGGGGCGACAGGAACCGCGAAATCACCCAGGAGAACGCCCGCCGCTTCGCTGCCCGCATGGCGGGCGCCTCCAGGTCCTATGCCGCGGCCTTGGAGAAGATAAGGGGCGAAGAGGCAGCCGCAGCAGAGGCGCGGGGCAAAGCGGAATCCGGGCCGATAGCCCAGATCGAGGCCATCGGCCGCCTGGAGCGCAAAGCGGAAGGCCTTGCCTCGCAGATCGCCGGGCTGGAAAAGGAGAGGGGTAGCCTGCATTTTTGGGACTTCCGCGAAAAGGCCGGCCTACGCGCGAAAGCGAGATGGCTGGAGACGGTGGAGCTAAGGGGCGCCCGGACCGAGCTCGAAGCCAGGCACCCTGGGCTGGGGGGCCTGCAAAGGGAGGCGGAAAGGCTGGAGGGGATCGCGGAAGCCCACGAGGCCAAGGCGGAGGAGGTCAAGTCCCGGGAGCTCCCCGCGATAGCCGCTTTCTACAAGAGCGAGCGGGAGAAGGCGGCTATGCGCCCGGAGCGGGAAATGGCCCAGGCCATTGTTTCGGCCTACACGCGAATAAGCTTGGAGAGGGGCGGCTTTGCCGGCGGGGCAGCCCAGGCGCTTGAGCCGGAAGAGGCCGGGAGGTGGATAGAAGCAAAAGAGAAAGAGAGGGAGATAGGCAGGCAGCGCGGATACGTGCGCAGCCGCTAGCGGCACAGAAGCGGCAGGCTGGGCAATATAGGCCAGGGGCGGCCGGCCCCTGGAAGGGGGGCGGCTTTTTGGCGCGCCCGCATCCAGCCCTTGGACTGACCCTGCGCCCTTGACCTTTGGTTGCGAGGCGCCAGCAACGCGTAAGTGCGCCTCTCGGGGGCGGACCCTAGCGAGGGCGGGGGTGGTGTAGATAGACGGCATTGGCGCTGCATAAGCTGCCGCTGCCCTGGGTGTGGGGGTCAAGCTGGATACTTTCGGTGGAAAGTCACATTCCCGGAAGGGTGCCCTGCCCTTGTGCCCTTTAGGCGCATCGCGAAGCCGCGCCTGGGGGGTAGGGTCAAATTTCTGTCTCGTAGCCGCTTGGGTATGAAAACAATGTACTGGCATTATATAGCAGGATGACTCGCTTCTGGGATGCAAAAGGCAAGTGGCTAGGGGTGTGAGAATGGAGGTTCCGGGTTGCATGGATCGTTTGGTATAATGAATCATATATTATCGCATTAAAAAGAGGTGGAAAGTTTGGAGCAGCAAGTTGTCATGAGCTTTGAGATTGACGGTGACTCAATGAAGGATTTCGAAGAGTTTTGCATGGATGTCGGTCTGAGCAGCTTCAGTGATGGAGTACTTGGGTATAAGCAAGGGTTCAGCCGCGGCGAATTGAAGCGGTAGAGGTTTTATGATTTTATGAAACGCAATAAGAACATACTAGCAGGATTTGTGTCGGCTCTTGTGTTGCCTGCGCTATTTTTGGCTGCTATCTTGCTAAACGCGAAAAGGCTAAAACCTTCTGGCGAAGAAAAGCATCCTTACCTCAAGCCAAGCACTCAGGCCAGCTACATTAGGCTGATGGAGTCTTTCAGCAAGGAGCTTGAGCCAAAAGCCTCAGACTACCCTTGCTGGTATGGCGGAAGCTATACGGATTGGGGCGTTCTGACCATTTGCATCACTCCTAGCTACTTTGAACCGGAGCGGCTGGAAGCGATAAAGGAGCATGTGGCAATAATAACACTCGGCGGCAATATCCGGTATGAGCCATGCAAATATAGCTACCGGCGATTGTCCGAAGCGATGGATATTCTCAATGGTATCTTGCTTAGCGGCCAAACGCCAGCAATGGCAGACAGCGTATATGGCATTGCCCTTAGCGGAGGGAAAGAAAACCGTATTGTTACCTGTTTGAAGGAATGTACAAATGAAAGCATTATAGAGTTTAAGAATAGCTTCCTTAATAGCGTCCCTGATTCTAATTGCATTGTTTTCACCCAAGGGTTCCCAGCAATTTTGGAATAGCATATGGGACAGGACAATGCAATTTCAGAGGAAAACCAAGACATTTGAGCAGTTGCCCAATGCTTGGCTTTCCTCAATAATAGCTCTTCTAACTCAAAAATAGAGGGTGCTCTTGTTTTGCAGTCATTTTGCTAGTGCTAGTATCGGCTGGCTCCAAGTGCAGCCCGAAAACACCAACACCAACAATCAAAATAGGGGCGCAAACGACGCTGACAGCGACAGTGTCTCCATCAAACGCGACAGACAGGGCTGTGACATGGAGCTCGAGCGACACAAGAGTGGCGACAGTCAGCAGCAGCGGGGTGGTGACGGGCAAAGCCGCCGGCAGTGTGGTCATCACAGCGAGGACATCAAATGGCCGGAGCGACACTTGCACGGTCAAGGTCACGGTTTCTAATTCTAACGTGCCTGTGGCGAGCGTCACCGTCTCTCCAGCGACAGTGATTCTTCCCAAAGGGACGTACAATGAGCTATCCGCAGGCGTGTCGCCGTCAAACGCGACAGAGAAGGTGGTGTCCTGGAGCTCGAGCAACACGGCTGTGGTGACAGTCAGCAGCGGCGGTGTTGTGATGGGCAAGTCCGCTGGCACCGCAACCATCACAGCGACAGCTGGGGGCAAGTCTGCCAGGTGTGTGGTAACTGTGCCGCCAGCAGTTGCTTACGCGACAGTACAATGGGTCGAACAACTAAGAGTAACCCTCAGTAATAACACCGTTTACAAATACGATGAATGGTGTTGGGCTGCGAGTTCGGAGATGATAGGCCGGAAGTCGCTCCAAATAGAAACATAGGCCAATATGCAATAGTGCAGTATGTCAAGGGCAAAACCTCCCCGCCAAACGAAGCAGGAAACAACTCTGAAACAGTCAAGGCTCTTAACTATGCCAGCGGCACTTCCTGGAGGGTTATGGGAGTCGTAGGGTTTTCAGGCAGCCAAATACATATTGCAGCTGATCGGCCCTTTGGTATACGGGTCGGATTGGTCGGATATGACTCTGCGCATGTAGTTGTGGCCGATGCCTATGATGAATACTCCAAACGATTACACATAGTTGACCCCTGGTATGGCTGTAGCAAGCATTGGTACGACTATGATTTGCTCGTTAAAGGTGTACGCATTCAAAGCAGCGGAAACAACGGGCCTAAAGCGAAATGGACCCATACATTTGTCTCAAATGATGTAGTTTAAATTAGTGAGGAAGAGGGTTAACTAAATGACAAGGAAGAAAACCATTATTATGGCGTCCATTTGCGTTTGCATGGCAAGCTTGTTTCATGTACGCGCGTTGGCGCGGCCACAGGGATATCCAGAGGGCATGGACTTTGAATATATCAGCGGCACAATAGTCAGCAGCGCAAACCGGTACTTTGTTGATGAGCTTCCAAGGGAAATAACTAGCCGTGATGTTGATTTTTCAAATGCATATATAATTTATGCTTTCACAAATATTTTTGAGCTGGAGACAAACGATTTTGAAGATTTAAAGAAAGAGCTGGAGAAGGGCCTATGTTTTATTGAATTGCCGGTGTATATCGGGGAGGGCAGGGTTGTTGCTGGCATCCAACGTGTGGAGCCGGCTACCAAGGAAGAATTAGCGTTGATGGCGGATCCGGAGGGGTATGCCGCAAAAGTCGGGACTTGGGATGTCGCCTCAATTGGATATGAGCCTCCAGGATCCCAATAACTACAAAAACTTTGTGGAAGAATACCTGGAAAGGGCGGTGCAGCGCAATGGCCAAGCAAAAATCAACATTTGACCCAGACCATGCCTTCAAGAGCATTGTCGCCGGCAAAGATGGCGCCGATATTGAGGAGATACTGGCTGCGGCAGGGGAAGAGCCAGAACAGCAAGCGAAAGCCAGGCGGGGCGCAATTGGCATTGCCAAGCTCGAGGCGCCAAAAGCGGAGGTGGGGAGCCAAAGGGTGAACATTGTCCTGAAGCCTTCCATGTATAAAAGGGCAAAGGAAAAATGCGGCTCATTGGGCATCTCCTTCAACGAGTGCGTCAACCAGTTCATTGAAATATGGCTTGCGGAAGAATAGGCGTTTTGCCACATAATAAAAAATCTGGCAAAGCCGCTGGGGCGGCGCCAAATTAAACAACAGCAAAATGGTTTAATCGACACAAAGGTCTAGATTATAACAGGAGGCGGCGGGTCAGCAAGAAAAAGGTTATGCCAGTAAAAGGAAAAGACCTTTCAATGAGCCAACATTGAAAGGTTTGAAGTCAGTCGGTTATGATCGAACCACTTTTATAAACCACAACACAACAAACGCGCCAAGAGGGAAATGGCTCGAAACCCAAAGGGTGGCGAGGCATACTAGCCCCCAAGCTGGGAGCAAACTAAAGTTTTTTATATAAACAAAAAAATCAACTATATATGATGGATAGAAAAGTATGCAAAATTTTATTGTATAACATTGCTTTTTATCTAATCATGGAGACATTCGTGGATAAAGACCAAGTGAAAAAATCGCGGCAAAACTACGTCATCAAGTCCAACGAGATCGTGCAGAAGGGCAGGCACAACCTGACGATGCAGGAGCAGAAAATACTGCTTTACGTAATCAGCAAGATCAAACCTGCAGACCTGGACTTCAAGCAGTTCCATTTCAGCATCCAGGATTTTGCGAGGTGTGCGGCTTGGACAAGGAGAACGGGAAAAACTACGCCAACATAAAGCGTTCGCTCAAGACGCTGCGCGACAAGAGCATATGGGCAATTAGAGATATATGTGCAAATGGCCAATTTCATGCTTCAAATCGAATTTTTGCTTGATATAAATTGTCCCATATGGTATTATTTTGTCAACAAATGAAGAAGGAGGCAAAAACATGGAATCATTTGCATCTCTACAACCTGAAGCCATAAAAGCCGTAGAAGCTTTGGAGGCAGACCTTGGCGTGAGATTGATAGCATACACTGCTTATGCCAATCTAAGTGAAGACGCCCTCAAAGCAATCAACAAGCTGGAGTCTGAACTTGGCGTGACATTAGTAGCGTACTAAAAGACATGCCTAAATGGGTGGGAACAAATTTCCATAATAGGGAAGCAGGTGTAATTCCTGCACAGCCGCCTTCTACTGTGAGCGAGCGAGGCTTGACATTTCCATTGGCTGATGCTGAGAAGGAGTTATAGCCGCCTGAGCCGCGAGTCAGGAGACCTGCCCGATCATTGTGCCTTGTTTTGTAGCGGTGAAGCAACGGCATATTTAATGGCAATGCTTGCATTATCGAATTTTGATAATGTGTTTTTTTTACGCAATAGCTTTTTTTGGTTTGCCTGTACTAACATGCGTATGAAGCGGCCAAACAGCCTCGCATTACACTTTTTGGCAAATTTGAGCTTCTTTTTTCAAAGCGCTTTACTCCCCAAATTGCTGGGCCCAAATCCCCACTTTAGCTTTTTTTGCCCGCTCTTGCGCTGCTGCCAATCTCTCAGTGTATTTTACATTGGGCGGATACACCCTTGCATAAGCATATCCGCTTTCCACAAGCAGCTCATTAAACATCACACCATCAAGCCACACATAAGCAAGCAAGCGGCGGTATTTGTCCCTCTCGCCCACATCCATTTCCAAACCAACATCCTTGCCCTCTAGCCAGCTTTTCGTGAAATCGCTGGCTTCAAAGCCGATTGGCGTATTCTTTTCCTCATTTGGATGGACACTTTCTGGCGCGTCTAGGCCGATAAAGCGAAGCCGCTCGTTTTTTCCATTAATATCAATAATAATCGTATCCCCGTCCACAACCCTCACTACCCTGTATAAAGCCAGCTTTTCTTCTGCGCCGTTTTTAATGTCTTCCCGCTCCAGCAAAAAATCTTGCCCCGCTTTGCCGGATTGGTCTTGCAGGCAGGAAAATACATTTTGGGTAAATATGCCTATCAAAACTGACAGGATAGCAACTACAGTTTGTATAGCTTTGAGTGGTTTCTGGATATTCTGCAAGTTGGCATTTCCCCATACTTCTTCATATTTTTAGCTCTGCCTTCCATTGTATCTGGCCACGGCAGGTTTTGGAGACAATAGGAAAAGAAATTTACATGAGCTGGTTACACAAAAAGCATAAAGATCTTTTATTGGCGCCAATTGCAAATAGGATCAAGCAGCTTTACAATAGAGCATGGCTGTGTCTATACTAAAAAGCATAAGCTGCGAGGCAGCCTGCTGCCAATGCTGCTTAAAAACTGCGCGAGGTTATAAATAAATTGAATATAGCATTGAGTGTCAACCAAAAAGACCTTCTCGAAGTCCTTTTGAATGTCGCCATAATAAGGCCGGTTTTTATATGGGGAGCCCCCGGCATCGGCAAGTCGTCCATAGTCGAAAGCTTTGCCGATTCGCTAGGCTTGCCCTGCGTCTCCTTGCTCGGAAGCCAGCTGGCTCCGGAAGACATAATCGGAGTGCCGCAGATTATTGGCGGCAAAAGCGTGTTTTGCCCTCCACGTATGATTGCAAGGGATGAGCCCTATTGCCTGTTTCTCGATGAGTTAAACGCCTGCTCCCAGGAAGTGCAAAAAGCCTTCTACAGCCTCATCCATGACAGGCGCGTAGGAGAGTACCACCTGCCCGAAAGCTCAATTATTATCGGCGCAGGCAACCGCGCCCAAGACAACGCCATAGTAAAACCTATGTCCTCGGCTTTGATAAACCGGATGTTCCATGTGGAGCTTGTCGCCTCCCACCGCGAATGGCTCGCTTGGGCAGGGGAAAACGGGATACACCCTTATGTCGTAGAGTACATCAACCTTCGCCCGGACCACTTGTGGAGGCAGCCTCCAAAGACAGAAGAGCCCTTTTCGACCCCCCGGTCTTGGCATATGCTTTCAGACGCCATCCACAGCTATGGGGCGAACTTGACTGACAGCCAGTTGGAGATACTGTCCCATGGCTGCCTGTCCCCCCAGCATGCAGTACAGTTCCGCGCTTTTGTCAAGCAAGTCCAAAACCGTTATGCGTTGTCTGCCATTATTAACGGCGAGCAAAAATGGCCAAACAGCCCTCAAGACAGGGACGTGTTATATTTTCTCGCCCAAAGCTTCAAAGCCCAGCTAATCAAAGAGCTGCCACCGGAGAAAAACAGCATATCCCAATCCACCCAAGATCTGGCATATCGAGCCAAAACCCTGATCAAAGACCTGGCGAACATAAGCCTTGAGATTGCCCAAATGGCAGTGTCAGGTGATGGGGAGGATGAGCTTCCAGGATGGTTTTTGCTTGAGGTTGTAAGGGACCTTCCAAGATTGGCGGTAAAAAAATGAGCAAGCAAAGCCGCAAGAAAAAAAAAGAGACAACTGATGTTGCCACAGAACAATTCAGCGCCGGCTACCAAATGCTAGGCAACCACCCTTTGTTCAACCCTCTGCTTCGCAATGCGGCGGTAATTCGAAGAGAGGAAAACACCAGGTGCCCCCAAAACGGGCTGGCCATTGTAGACAAAGAAGGGTATATATATGCGAACCCAAAGAAAAGGGCAGACTCAGCCGAGTGGGCCCGCGCTTTGGCCCACTGCTTGCTGCATTTGGGCATGGGGCATTTCAAGGAGCACGACACCAGCCAAAGGGAATGGAATATGGCTTGCGACTGTATTGTGGAAAAATTCCTCACAGAGTTGAAGTTCGCCAAACCGTTTTATGATGCAGATTTGCCGCCAAATATACCAAATGAGGAGCAACGCCTATTTAAGAGCCTATGTGGATTGGATGACAAGTCGGAATACGAGGGGTTCGGCACTGCTGGGCCTGCGGCATTCGACATGCTCTTTGATCTTTCACAACACGACCATTGGCGCCGCAAGCCTGCTCAGTGGGAAAAACTTTTTGCCAGCTCCTTGGCTTCCGCTGTGCGCAGCGCTGTCCGGGTTGCCGCAGGGGAGCTTTCCAGCCTGACAATCGATGTGGATGAGCTCATAAACACCAACGCATTCAGGGCTAAACGCTGGTTTATATCAAGCTACCCCCTCCTGGGGGCAATTGCTTCCGGCTTTAAAGTCATCGAGGACTCGATCATCTGCCAACGCATGGAGATAAGCATTGCGGCTGTCTCCCCTTCTCTGCAAGAGATATATATCAACCCGGCATACCCTTTGGACGAGATGGAGATGCGTTTTGTCATAGCCCATGAGTATCTCCATGCCGCCCTGCGCCACGACGAGCGAAAAGACTGGCGGGACGCCTATCTCTGGAATGTCGCCTGTGATTTTGTCATTAATATGTGGCTGTCAGAAATGCGTGTCGGGGAGCGGCCTGAAGGGCTCTTATATGATGCCCAGTTTAAAGGGATGAACGCTGAGGGGATATACGACCGCATAGTGACAGATATGCGCACTTACCGGAAACTGGCTACCTTGAGGGGAGTGGGTTTAGGGGATATTATCCCGGGGGAAGACCGCTACACCGGGGATACCGACCTCGACGCATTTTACCGCAAAGCCCTTTCCCAAGGGCTCACATACCACCAGGAACAAGAGAGGGGATACCTCCCTGAAGGTTTGGTTGAGGAAATCAGGGCCCTGATGCACCCTCCAATACCTTGGGATGTGGAGCTTGCCCATTGGTTTGACGACCACTTCACCCCAATTGAGAAAATCCGCTCATATGCCCGCCCAAGCCGCCGGCAATCATCAACTCCAGATATTCCAAGGCCAAATTGGGTTGTGTCCCAGCTATCCCTTGACGGGCGGACTTTTGGAGTTGTCCTCGACACATCCGGCTCTATGGACAGGTCGGTTTTAGCCAGCGCTTTAGGCGCGATCGCAAGCTACAGTTATGCCAAGGATGTGCCTGCGGCCAGGGTTGTGTTTTGCGATGCCGAGGCATATGACAACGGCTATATGAAACCAGAGGATATTGCAGGGGAAGTCAAGGTAAAGGGCAGGGGAGGCACGATTCTGCAGCCAGGCATCGACCTGTTAGACAGGGCGGAGGATTTCCCCAAAGATGCGCCTATTCTTGTAATAACCGATGGATATTGCGACAAAGTCGTCATGTATGGCAGGGATCATGCTTTCCTTATCCCCCATGGGGCGACCTTGCCTTTTGAGCCAAAAGGCAAGGTTTTTAGGATGAAAAACTGAAGGCTGCGCAAAATGAGCCATGAAAACCTTGAAGTGATAGGAAGTATGTGAAAAATCAAAACTGTGGGAAATATGTCAAGCCAAAAATCCATGAGAAGCGCGAAAGTCGTATGATGCTAGGTAGATACCGGCATTGCATAGACAACTATTTCGAACCAATCCGCTTTGCGAAGCACAGAAAAATCCTTGAAGATGGGCATTTGCCGGGCGCCGCATGGCGAGGGCTGCGGTTTGGTTTGTTCGCTGTCGATGTGGAGCGAGTTTGTGGATATAGATTGTTGGGCGTTCTAAAGCGATTCGTATATGCAGGAGACCTGTGGAGCCTGCAATTGCAGGCTGTTGCTCTGGCAGCAAAAAACAGGGATTTCGGGCAGCCAGCCAAGCCGGGGGATGCATAGCATGAAAGTGATTGTAATTCTGTTATTGTTTGCAGCCCCCAGCTTTAATTTCCTTATCAAATATCTCAACTACAAAAACAGAAACGCGCCGATCCCAGGCAATGTGCAAGACATCTACGACGCGGATACATACCAGCAGCGCAGCGCATATGACATGGAAAACCTGAGGCTCGGGGTGATTGCCGGTATATGCAGGCTGTTGCTGATGTCCGTTTTCCTGATCTTCAACTTGCATAGCCTCTTACACAGCTTAATTAGCAAGTATACCGCCCACGCCACCGTTCAAGCGTGTTTCATGCTCGGCATACCTGCTCTGGCTGGTTTTGTTGCAAGCATAGTATTCAACGCTGTGGGTACATTCATGATCGAAGCAAAATATGGTTTCAACAAAACCACTATAAAGACTTTTATTGGCGACACCGCCAAAAATCTTATTTTCAGGGTTGTGACGTTCTGTAGCGCTCTAGCCTTGTTTTTATACTTATACAGCTTGATCGGCAATAAGGGCTTTATCGTCGTTTTCCTGGCGCTAGCCTTGTTGGTGGTGCTTGCGACCGCTTTGTCCCCTTATCTGATGAGAATATCTTATCAATTCACCCCGCTGCCAGAAGGTCCGCTTATGAACAAATTATGAACAAAATAGACGCTATCGCAGAGCGGCACAAGTATCCATTGAAAAAGATTTACATCATCAACGCCTCAAAGCGTACGACCAAATTGAATGCCTTTTTTTCCGGCATCGGTAAAACTAAAACTATTGGGATTTTTGATAATCTGCTTGATAAAATGAGTGAGGATGAAGTGGTTGCGATACTAGCCCACGAAATTGGACACGCCAAAGGCAAGCACATGCTGCGCAGGCTGCCGCTTATGATCCTGCAATTTTTGCCGCTATTATCGATTTTGGCTCTTTTGATAGGGTGCGAACCGTTATCACTTGCGTTTGGCTTCAGCGAAACGAACATTGCTTTTGAGTTGGAGACCGGCTTGGGCTTGTTATCGCCAGCCATGATTGTATTGCAGATGCTTGGCAATATCCAAAGCCGCAAACACGAGTATGAGGCGGATGCCTTTGAGGTGTCAAGCGAGGGCGCGGCTCCCTCAATATCGGCGATGAAAAAGCTGGTCAGGGAAAACTTCTCAAATTTGACGCCACATCCCTTTGTTGTTTTTGCTGCATCCAACCTCAATATTATTGTGCGGTCAGGCAGTTGAATTTTACTTATTATTCATTCCTGGATATAGAACAACTGGCTTTGCTAGGTTATAATTGGGCAATTTGTTCCGACATACCAATTTGGTGATTCAAAACCCCCAGATCTGCAAGAGCGGCATAAAAACCAGCGGCCCTTGGGGAGTCTGGTCCTTATCCCCAGAGTTGCCGCTGGACAGGCGTTCTAGCAAAATTACTCTACTACTTTGCCATGGTCAATTATTGTATATTCAGCAATAATTTTTTGAGTGTCTCTATCCATGTCTTCCCATACAAAAGTAAACGCGGTCTCTGGGGCGCCCATTGTTTCTTGGGCAGCTTTGACCAAGGCTTGGGCAGTCTTTAGTTTAGTCTCGTCATCTTTTCCCGCATACGACCTGAAAAAAATATTTGGCATGTTACTCCTCCCTGCTTTGATATATAGACTTGCTAGACTATGTTATTTGTCAACAACTGTTGTCTAAGATATGAGCTACGCCAAAGCGTAGATTTACTTTTATTCCCCTCTAGCAGTGAATGAGAATTTTTCTGCTGCCATAGTTTGAGGGAATACGAGGGACGGTTGACTTCGCCCCGAACAACAAAGATATACTCAACAGTTCCTGTATCCAGCAGGCTTTAGATATCCATCTGGTACAGGGCAATAACTTTGATTTGCCCCTATTTGATTTATAGCAGCAGTTATGGCCAAAAGAATTCCTGCCATGTCTACTGCCCTCTCCAAGCAGGGGTGGCTTTAAAATTTGAGCGGTACAGGTGCTTTGCAGCTATGCAGTTGCTAGCCGCCTTGTGAAAGACATTCGCCAAAACCGAAAAAGCTAATGAAACTAAACACGATGATTGTTGGTTTTCCTGCCGCATTGCGTGCGCACACCGCTTAAATCGCACAAAGCAATAAGCGCTTTTTTGGGATGTTTTGCGGAGAGCGTTTTCGAGGATTGGCTCTACCAGATCAAGAAGTAAGAAGAGAGCGGCAAAGCGCATCGCCTCTCGTAAATCCATTGTACCACAAAAACTATTGAAGCATTCAAGCGAAATGAGCAAAATTGGCAATAGATTGCGGAATTCATTGCGCAAACCATTCAACCTTCGCTGTGCCCATTTATCAGTTTTGGGGCTTATCACACCTGGGTGTTTGCCATGGATCTTCTAAGTTAGCCTCGAAGGGCGCGTCGACATTGATAATCCTGTAAAAGCCTCTTTCCATTATTAGCGCGGGCTTGGCTTGGCCGATGAAATCCAGCTGCGCAATTGTCGCCTGCAGCGTGGACACGCCATTGATGTTGCCGGGCAGCAGCCTGAAAAATGCGGGAAGCCCGCTGCGCTTCCCGAAAACCATGCCAAGGTTTATTTGGGGCAGCTTCTCTTTGTCGCGGTTGTGCCCGTAGCGGACATACTCGTTCTGCTTCGAGCGGAAGGAGACGCTTGTGATATCGTAGCAGGAGCAACCAGCGCCGGCGAGGTTGCGCATCCAATCCCTGAAAAAGGCGCTCTGGCTGCTTGGCCTTGGAGAAGCCCGGAGATGCGCTGGGACTTTATTTCTGCGCCAAACTGGCGTTTGTGGGAAGCGCTCCAAGCCTCGCGCCTGGACAGCGGCAGGCCTTTTGCGCGAGGAAGTATGCGGAGCCCGGAATCATTTTCCATTCGCTTGGGAAAGCTTTTGCCAAAATGGCGCAGAGCCCTGTCTGTCTGGCGGCTTCATCAAGCTACGCGGCACGGCATGCAACAAGCGTCTAGACCTTCGGGGCCTCCTCCTCCAATGGCGGGCCAGCCTTGGGAGCCCGCCTCTTTGAAGGGATGATTTCGCCTGTCGCCTCGTCAAGCCTGCCAAGGCACACTTGCTTGTTCCTGGGCGCTTTCTTTTCTTTGTCCCAGTAGCTTACTGTCTCGTACACGTATTTGGCTCCGTTTGGCTTTGTGTGGATTGTCTTGAAAGCCATCGCCCACCTCCTGCAAACATAGTTATAATACTTATATTATAACTATGTTTTGCTGACAATGCAAGACCAGAATCCTCTATTTACGACAATATTAGATGTCGTTTTGAATACATAGCTATATTTTTCGGGAAAATCGGACTCGCATTAGTGGTGGAGATGCATATCCTTGTCTACGATGCCGGAACGGAGATATTCTATCTAGTCTAGCCGGAATCCTATTTTAAGTTCTCAGGGTTCAAGCCAAGCAGCTCGTCTACAACGAAGATTCCATTATCCCTTATCAAAATATCATCGAAGTAGATCCGCCCCCCGCCATACTCGGGTGTCTGGATGCAAACCAAATCCCAATGCAGCTTCGAGACATTCCCGTTAAACGCAAGCGCGTATGCGTTCCCTGGAGTGAAATGGAAACTGCCCATAATCTTCTCGTCAAAAAGCGTATCTGCCATAGGAACCGTGATATAAGGGTTGACCCCCAATGCAAATTCACCAATATACCTGGCGCCCTCATCTATATCAAGAACTTCATTGATGCGCTCGTTGTCATTGCCGGAAGCCTTGACGATTATGCCATTTTCAAATTCCAAATATATATCGCTGTAAATAAAGCCATCTTTCAAAGAAGGAGTGTTGAATGCCACATGCCCATTGACCGAATCCTTGACGGGGGCAGTGTAAACCTCGCCGTCAGGGATATTGCGCCTGCCACAGCAAGGAACCGCTGGTATGCCCTTGATCGAGAAAGAAAAATCAGTGCCCGGTCCTGCAATCCTCACCATATCTGTGCGCTCCATAAGAGCTGTCAAGCTTTCCATTGCAACTGCCATCTTTGCATAGTCAAGGTTGCACACATCAAAGTAGAAGTCCTCAAACTGGCTTTGGCTCATTTTAGCCATCTGGGACATTGAGGCGTTTGGATAGCGCAAAACAACCCATTTTGTGTTGTTTACCCTGTGTGCCTGCACCTTGTTTGTGATATTGCTGTACAACTGCAATTTCTCTTGGGGCACATCTGACATCTCATAGGCGTTGGAAGCCCCTCTGATGCCAATATAAGCGTCCATGCCCTCCATTCTCGCCAGCTCCACTTGGGCAAAAAACTCTAATTGCTCTTCATTGCAGGAAAGCACAATTTCCCTGGTTATTGACGGCTCTTGCAAATCCACATATGGATAAGCCCCGGCTTTATAAGTTTCTTTGATTAATTGCTGGATAAGGGGGTTGGAATCCTGCCCAATGCCTGTTATGAGCACCTTTTCCCCTTGTTTTAGGGCGCAAGAGTAGTTTACTAAACGCTCCGCTAAAAAACTGATTCGATTATCCATATAATGCCTCCAAATTTTTAACTCTTGACTGCATTATACCATTAAATCCCCTTGACAATTTAGCCTTGCATATCGCCTGCTTTGCCATATCAGCCTTGGCTGGATCATACCTATATACAAGCATGTATATTAGCATTTCCAATGAACCATTAATAAAATCAATGATGCTTTGCAACCTTGTTTTTAACATGGTTCTGCAATAATTGGCATATGCGAAAAGAGAGGTTGGCTAAGATGAAAAAAACAATTATGAAAACAGCTATGACAACACTCGCTTTGCTGGTTTTGGCCGGATTAGTGGCCAAGCCGCTGGCAGCCTTTGCCACTAACAATTCCGGAGTCTGGCTAGCCGGGGATTTCCATACCCACTCATACTTCTCCGATGGCAGCCACACTCCAAGCCAAGTCGCTGAAATGGCGAAATTGTACGGCCTAGACTGGATTTCTGCCGCAGACCATGGAGGCGCATATGTCGGCAAAAAGGATGCCAAAGGCAACCGCTGGTCAAGTGGCGACGCCTATGTGTTAAAAGACGGAAACGGCTTTGTAATGCCACGGTGGGCTACAATTTACAAGTACGGGGAAGATGCAATAAACCAAAACCGGGAGGGGGGATTCCTCCAAATATCCGGGTTTGAATGGAATGTGCCAAACCACAGCCACGCTTCAGTGGGAATAATCGGCGAGAACGCCAACGAGCATCTGGCTGTGTTTGAATACCTATATGACAGCGCCAGGGAAACATATGACGCACAGACAAGTATCTTAAAAAACCTGGAGCGGGGGCTTGGGGGGAAAGAAGAGGCAGGCGAAGGCTCAAACAAAGCATCTTCCTTGACAAACAACTCACATGAGGGGGCTTTGTTGGGCGCAGGGCATTTGCAGTCAAAATTTCAAAATACATCATACTTTTTGCCAAACCATCCTTCCAGGTCGCTAAATTTCACACTGGAGCATTTCCGTGAGTTCAATGACATAGCCCCTGATGTCTTCTTTGGGGCAGAGTTTTTGCCCGGCCACCAGTCGTCGGCTTTCAGGGGCGATTACAGCATTATGAACCTTTATGACAGCGTCAAGGAAAAATATACTAATATCAAGGGCAAAGACGGAGACACTATTGAGGCAAAACTGGACACTTACATAAACGAGCTGGCAGAAGTTGCTGCGGATAGTGTGGCAAAGCCGCCAAAAGGGGCGCAACAAGCAGTTTTGGATAAATACGCGGCAGATGTGGATCATGCGAAAAATCAAATATTCGAACAATACAACCCGCTACGGGAAGAAATGCTTGGCAGCGTGTATTCGAGCATTGCAATCCAACGCACCTACGGGGGAGCCGACATCATGATGGCTAAAGTAGGCGGCGTATGGGACGCCATGCTTAGCGAAGGCCGCCGTTTCTGGGCATTCGGCAACTCCGATTTCCATGCGAACAAACAAGGAGTATCTGATATCGACTTTTGGCCAGGGCAATTCAATAAAAATTACGTCTTTGCCACAGATAGATCCTACCAGGGCATCTTGGACGGCATGCGCAGCGGCAATTGCTTCCTAGTCACTGGGGATTTAGTGGCCGCATTGGATTTTACCATCAGCAACAACAACGGGTCTGCCACTATGGGCCAGTGGCTGCCCGGTTCTAAGGACAGCGCCAACACTATCACAATCAGGTTTATGAGCCCAGCTGAAAACCATAATGGGAACAGCCCAAAAGTGGACCATATAGATGTTATAGCAGGCACTGTGACAAGGACACAAGAAGAGCCGGACACAGCTGTCATCCTGTCAATCGGGATTGATGAATTCGAGCAAGGCGACGACAATTGGATGTCGGCAACCTTCGAGCTTCCCAATGCCGGCAAAGACACATACTACCGCCTTAGGGGCACAAACAACCCGAATGGCAGCGAAAATGTAGATGATGCCGGAAACCCGACCATTGATGTGCCCATAGATTCTGTTGCAGGCACAAACACCCCCCAAATCGCTTTTGACGACCTGTGGTTTTATTCCAACCCGGTATTCGCCTATGCGCCAATTAGGGATGTAGCTATTGTAGGCAAGCTTGTTGACGCAAACAATAGAGCTCTTGCCTCGACGAGAATTTTCTTTGGCGAGCAGTCATTTATGACAGACAGGAACGGCCGGTTCAAAATCGAAAGCTTGGATATGGGAAAACACTCCCTGGCTGCAGTCAGCGCAGCAGGAAAACCTTCTGCCAACATGTTTTTGGAGGTTGGCACAGGAGAGGCAAATGAATTTAGCAACAACGCCATCTGGCTGGAGCTTGGAACGTTAAAAGCCAACGTGGTTTTCGCCATTGATTCAGGCTCGATACAAGTCAAAGAAGTCTCCATTCCGGAAGATGTGAAAAAATATGCGCCCATTGTCGCGATCATTACTGTGATTGTGTTGTGCATTATAATCCGTGCCGCTATGAGGATTAATAAGAGGAGAATCCGGGCACGGCAGCCTGCAAAGTACAGGGTAAAGCCATCGGATGGCCATGCTGCAACCCGCATGAACTGATATTTCTGTTTCAACCACGCTTAAAGCGGCAAACAAAAGGCAAATGGACACTTTAAAAAAACATGGTTATTGATAATAATTCCAACTAATAAATATCCATACCTGCCTCCAACATGCTTGATGCCATTTGTCTCATAACTGAACGAGAAAGCCAACAATCAATTGCTGGGCTGCCATACTGCATAACAACTGAAATATAAAGCGCCAAAAAACTTGTATAGTTGAGGGCGCTTTTTTACTTTTTGCGTCGAGGCACTGATTAAACAGCTTTTATTGTTGGCAGGCTTTCGCGGGAAGAAGTTGCCGCTTTTGGAATTGGGAAGCTGCTATAAAACGCAAAACTGGCTTATAATGGCACTAAGAATGATATATAAAGTAGAAGCGGAGATGGACCGGGATGAAAAAACTGCCGATTGGAATACAAAATTTCAGGAAGATAAAAGAAGGTGGATATGTCTATGTTGATAAAACAAGATATATCTATAACCTAATTGATGAAGCAAGCTATTTTTTTTGTCCCGGCCAAGGCGGTTTGGAAAATCGCTTTTGCTAGATACTATTGGAGAGGTTTTAGCGGCGACAAAGAGCTCTTCAAAGGTTTATTGATTTATAATTCTGATTTTTATTTTGGGAAACATCCAATTCTGCACCTGGATATGAGCTGGCCTGGCATCGACATGGATGCAGAGGCGGCTGTATCGACAGGCAGGGTCGATGCAGTTGTGGAGTTGGGCAGCAGGGGTTTATGTAATGGAGTTCATGTATACTCGCAGCAAAGCGGGCATTGGCGGAGAAGAGAAGAAAGCCTTGTTTGACGAGGCTCTTGCGGAAGCAATGAAGCAAATCCATGGCAGGGGATATTACAAGAAGTATGTAGGCAGCAAAAAAGAGGCAAACCTCGCTGCTTTCTCTTTCTTTGGAAGGGATGAGATTGAGATGCGGGTTGATACAATGTGGCTAGTTTGACACTCCGCGGGTGCTGAAGGGAGGAGCGGGATCCATAGGCAAGACCACTTATTTTCAAATGTGGTTTTGTTTTAGCCGCTAAATAAGCAGCCTGTCCAGCCCAATCCCGCTGATCAGGCAACGCTCTTTCGGGTTCCCGGTCATTTGCCCAATCCAGTCAACAAAGCCCCCATCTCCAACTTCCACCTGGCTACCGTCATCCATTTCCATAAAAATCTTGTAGCTGACTCCTTTGTAGTAGTTATTGTTTTCCTTGGCAAAATCCAGGCTAACGGGAATATCTTCAAGCTCCTCGCCAACCAAATGCTCCATTCGGGCAAAAAAGCCGTCGCCATCCGCATACCCTCCCCGCTTTGACAAGGCGACCTTCAGATTTGCGCCATACCTTTGGACCAGCAGTTGCTTGTAATATCCCAGTTGTGTGGCTAACAACTCGCTCTCACATGAGTATGATCCCCTGTCCTTGCCCGACGAGACGATGCAAAAGATGCCGAAGTGGGTATAGTACCCCTTTGTTTTTGGAAACTGCTGCGCCCTCAACACTCTTGTTGTGGCGCAATAATGCAAAGGGTCTGGAAAGTTTTCAGCTTCCTTCCCCTTTAGCTTGCTGGCAATGATAATAGCCAGCATATTAGTCGGGTCAGGCATTGTCTCAGTGCCCCTAAGGGAGCTGACGACATTGTTTTGGTTCACATATCCAAATGCGGAACTGCTGCCAAGGGGCGATGCAGGCGAGAGAAGCACAGCCTTAAAGCCATTTTCTTTTCCTAAAGCCAACAGTTCCGATTCTAATGTACGGTATAAAACAGGGTCAATTTCACTTGGCACAGTAAACCGGTTTGACTTGTAAGCTTTTAACAGCCCTTGAGGGCTAATTTTGCCTGCTTGCCTGCCCAGAAGCTCCATAAGCAGCGAATTCAAATCGGCTTTGGGCAAGGACAGCAGTTTTCCAACCAGGGCGATGTCTCCCAAATCGCCTAAAATCCTATCTAAAATCCCTCCCATATCTTTTCTCCAAAAAAAATATTTTTTCCAACATAAGCAACCAGCCCAAATACATGGTTCTGATCGCAGCTTGGCACAAAACATTCAACCGTTGCCAGCTTGCATGCGCCAAATAAAACGCAATGCATAAACCAAGAGCCATGGCAAATGTGCGGCGCTGGAGTTAATAAAACAATCCAGATATGATTAAAGTACTCTATATATGGGATTGAAATCAAGCTGCTTTTATTAAAAAAAGAGCCAAAATATTATATTAAAAACATATTCAATTTCCCTCTTCCCCCGGCAGTTTTTCAGCCTTGGCGTGGTATTATTGTGACAAGAATAAAAAATCGAATACTGGAGGAGAGAGTATACTTTCATGAGCATGCATGAGCTATATGAGCAAAGGAAAGCAGATATCCTGAAAGCTGCAAACTGCGAGAAACCTGGTTTGATGCCAATTATGGAGTATCCAGGTGTAGGTGTTTTCAAAAACAGCCAGGTGCTGTTCAAGGATTTGCTAAATGACGGCGAAGCATACAAAAGGGAATGGATGAGTCATTACGAAGAAATCTATTGTGACTGCTATATACATGGAAATGTGGGTGTGTACCCAAAAGGAAACGCTGCGCTTGGAGGGGGGATGGGATACCACCTCAGCCCTGACGGGCGCTCCTACCAGCATGTAGCCAAGGACAACCGTATGCGGGAAGATGAATACCCGTTGTTTACCAAGGATCCAGTGGCGTTTATCAAAAACACATTGATTCCAAGGATATACCCCAAACTTTTTGACGGGGATTTTGAGGAAGCGAAAAACGCAATCAAGATTCTTCTTGGCGAGATGGCCGGCAGAGGCCCCCTTGTGGCAGCGCCAGCGGCGCAAGCAGAGGAGGAATACGGCATCGTCCCAATGAGAGGGGGCGGGGGAAGCATCTATGTGGCCCTCGACCAGCTCTTTGACAGGTACAGGGGTTTCAAGAATACATTGATTGATTTACGGCGCAACAGGCCGCAATTGGAAGAAGCTTGCAACGCGCTGCATGAATTATTTTTCCAGTCATTCGAGAACGGGATACCGACCACATTCCCCTTTGGCATGCACAACCCCCATATCCCTACATATATCGGCAACAAGGATTTTGACCAGCTATATTGGCCTGAGCAAAGCACAGTCATCAGGAATGTCGACAAACATGGGGGCAAAATGATAATAAACATGGAGGGCAGATGGCAGAAGTTCCTCGACAACTTCTTAGACTTGCCTAAAGCCAGCGTCCTTCTCCAAGTTGACGATGACGATATATTTGAGGTTAGGCAGAAGGTTGGAAACAAGTTTTGCATAATGGGCGGAGCGAAGCTGTCCACCATTATCACTAGCAGCAAGCAGGCAAACTTGGACTATGCCAAAAAAGTTATTGACGAGGTCGGCCCAGATGGGGCATTGATTTTTGGCACAGACAAAATGTGGGTCACTCCGTCAGAATACAACCAAAACTTGATCGATGTCTACGAATTTGCCCGTGGATACAGGCAGTAAGGAGAGAGAGAATGGAAGAGTATACGTGGGATGACATTGTGGCAGCGCTCATTGGCGATGAGGAATGGGACTACCCAAAAGACAAACGTGAAGCGGTTCTCAAGGGCCTAATAAACGGCTTGTTATAAAAGCCGCAAAATAAAAACGCGCTGTAAGCCCCAAAGGCTGCAGCGCGTTTGTTATTTATAGTGCTTCGCTAATAACAGTTATGCCATCAACATCCAAGTAATAGTAAGGCGAGTCCCCGTCTTCGAAATAGACCCCGAAGACACCTTCGATTTCTATCATCGAATCTTCTCCAGGGTAGTCGTCCGGGAAAGCCTTGCTTTCATCCAGCTTGAACTCAAATCCCTGTTCACAACAACCAGACGAGTCTCCAATTATCAAGTAGTGGTAGTAAAGGCCTGTAGGCTCATAGTAAGCAGCATAATAAAGCCCGTTCGCCTTGATTTTCTTCCCAATGTAATTTTCCGGGTTCAACATGATATTGTATGCCTCTGCATAAATCATCGTGTCGCTCAGCTTGGTCAGGTCGATGTCGACAACAGCAGCGTTAACGCTTTGGCTTTTGCTTTCCGCAGTGGCTTGTTTGCTGCTTGCGCAACCTGTTGCCGACAGGCATAGCAATAATATGGCTAGCAAAATAGCTAGATTTTTCTTCATCTAATCGTGCGCGGGGATACCCCGCCTCAAGCTTGCTGGGAGGCGGGAGGAATCGCGCTCTCCTTTTCCAAGATATAGCGAAGGCGTTGCCCTCCGCTGAGTAGCTGTATAATGCCTTAAGCCCCCCAACTACCAGAGACAAATCCACTTCGCCAATGTTGTCCCAAGGTTCTGGATGGTTGCTGCGCCGCCCTTGCCCGCCAAGGCTTTTAGCCATAGCCTGCAGAGCTGCAGACTAGCGGAGCATCCGCAGGCGCCTATATATTCTTGGGCAACGCGGTGTTTAGGCGCTTAGGCTAGCCAACAAGGGCTTGTTTAAGCACAAGCCCCCTCCTCAAGAGCCATCAGGCGCTAAGTGGCAGGTTATCGGCATCCCTAAAACCTCGCTAACAATTCTAGGCTGTCAGCCAGCCACCGGGAGAGAGTGGCGGCTAACAAGCTTCTTATGCTTGTTAGCATACTTCCTTTTAGGCCAACAAGCAAGGGTTAATTTGTCGAAGCAATCAAAGCTGGCGATAAGCGCATAGCAACACATGACCATTGTTGCAGCAGGTTTATTGTGTTGCAGCGTGGTATTTGCTTGATAAGCGCTTGCCGCAGCCTTGGATTAAAAAATGTGGAAAAACCAACTGGATCTAATAATTCGCCAAAATCCCACATTTGTCACAGCTGCTCTCTCCACTGCTATATATCAACGCAAGAATTGGTATAATAATAGGGAAAAACGGCGATGAGCGCCTACAATAGCCATTTACGAAATAATGGGGTTATTCCAATGGACGGGATACAGGATGGTAACAGGCAGGACAGCTTGCGGCTTTATGTGATAATCATACTAGAGCTGGCAAGCTCCGCAGGGGCCATAGCGCTCTTTAGGGAGAGCGTCAAAACAGCCTTGCTGTCATGGTTCTTGTTTGCTGCTTTTTTGTCGCTTATGCTGTTTCAAGGCAAACGCTATCCCAAGGTGATTTTTTTTGCAATGCAAGTGGCAAGCGCAATCACGATCTGCTTAGTGTCTTCAGTGGAGCACCAAGCCGCGCCATTTGCATGTGTTTTTTTAGTGTTGCTATACAGCGCGCCACTATGGGTTTTGCTAAGAAGAGGCAGTGGGGCAAGAATTGGCGCCTATCTGGCGGCATTGGCTTTTGGGTACGCATTGGCTTTCTTTATTGCAGGCGGCCTTGTCGCCGCTATGCTCTTTTTACCGGTTTCAAGCGCAACTAGGGCGATTTTGCTTCTCTCCCTTTCCATCCAGCCCGGCGACAAATCACCCAATTGGGCATATGAAGCCGCAGGCGCCCTTGTTGTCGCAATTGTCTGCATCGCCGGTCCAGCCTTGGCTGAGCCATCCTTCGCAGCGTACAAGGTAAAAGCCCACTTGAAGCGCCAGTACGAATGGCAAGAGATATCAATTGCCAAGAGCAGCAGGGACAGCAACTATTATTATATGGATGTGCAACCTTCTGGCGACCTCCAGCACCCTTTCACAGTTAGGACCGGCAGGGGCTTGTCTTCATGGGTATATGACGATTATATGTCAGTCGTTTTTCTCAGCCAGGTTCCAGGCCATTACTACCAATTGCTTGATGCATTTCCTATTAAAGAAATTTCAACACTGGTCGCCCCCCAATCTTGGGACCTGTTTTACTCCCAAGGCATGGGCCTTGAGCAAATTAATGAGGCAAGGTTCGTCCGTTTCACATTAGGGATCAGCTTTGAGGATAGCCCAGAGCCCTTTGAAGACATAGCGAGCCTCATTGTAGATATCCTTGGTGTGATCAGGTCAGATTTTCTCGCCCCTGAAATCTATTTCCACTTCAATGGCGAACAGGTCTACTTCAATAGCGTGTATGTTGACACAAGCGCTTCTGCGCTAAAAGACCTGCCCTCCGCCGAGGAGGTGCGCAGCCTTATCGAAGAGATTAAAACCATGCCTATAATCTACTAGAGGGCAAAGCCCCGCTTGGACCATTCCCTTCAAGGGTGTTTTTTTCATTTCAAATATTATATTCACGTTTCTCAAACACCGCAACAAGGCCTGTAAAATCAATTCCCATAAAATGCATATAAAAAAGTAAAAGGGAAAAAATACAATAACAATGCCACTAAAATGGTATTGTTGCGATAACTAAGGCTGGATATATGTTGATTTGGCCAGTTTTCAACAACCTTCAAAATAATTAGAACAATAACTATAATTAGCAATTAAATTATAAATACAATGATACCCTTTTAATTCCATGAAAGCCAGGCTTAATAGCTGATTGAGCAGGGAAGCAAACTTTTTTATTGGTGATTTTCGCTTGCCCGAAAGTGCCTGGAAACAGCTTGCTTCATATAGGTTTCTCAATAGAGCTCTTTTGTGCCCGCAAGGGATGGATGAGCTCTGAAAGCCGCTTGTGTTGCGGTATTTGCACATTTTCGCCTGCGTTCCCACAGTTGCGCCCAATTTTTTGTCAACGTTTTCTGTCTGCGCTTGCAGCTGCCTGCCGGCGCTTCCCTCCGAGCCTAACATTTGCACTATATTGAATGTATTTCATTTGTCTGTAAGCTTGATAGAAGACTGGTGTAATCTGTTACAAGATTGTTGAAAACTAAGTAGTGAAGCGAAATAAAATATTATTGTAATCATTTTCAGTAAATTATTGCATTGACATTGAAGCTCACAAAAGGTTATATTGTAACCATAGCTTAATGAAAATTGCATATAAGATTAATAGTACAATGACAATGCAACTTGAAGAGAGCAGGGAGAGTTTATTAAATTGCTTAGACAAAGCACTGGCTTACGCCAGAGGAGGAGAAACAATGCATAGAAGCATGAAGGCAGCCAAAAGAATAATAGCATTCATTCTTGTAGCCCTTATTGCAGTATCTCTAGCGCCAAGCTCGGCGTTTGCTGCAAATGAAGAGTGGCTGTGCGGGACAGCGCCCTATGGCGCCACCCCCAAAGTACCGACTGTACACCAGCCAGTAGGTTATTATAAAGGCAAATACTATAATGACGGGAAGAGCGGCAACGAGATCGCCTTCGCGACCCTTTATAAAAAAGCCGAATGGGTCAATGACTCATCACTCGGCAGCAATGTGTTCGATATCACCCTTCAGGCGTTCGGGGATAAGATAGTCCCTCCGCCGCGCCCAGTATACACAGTAATCGTTACTGACTTGTCAAACTCTATGGTCGACGGATACATAGAAGTAGACAAGAGCTATGAGAGGCAGTCGGGTTGGGGCTTAGGCTACCGCGACAACTCCCAAGTAGGCTACACTACAAGCGGAACCCGCGCTAAATACTCATATACTAGGCTCCAGCAAGTGCAAGACGCAGCCTATGGGTATATCCAAGAGATGTTTGACACAACTACAGACCCTGAAGGCAGCAACAAGATAGCATTGGCTTCATACGCCAAAGAAGGAAGGATAGACTCCGGCTTTGAAGGCTTGTCAAGCAAAGCGGCCTTAGAGCAGAAGTTGTATGACTACTTCAAGCCATACCCGAATGCCAGCTCCAATAACTGGTCGACAAACCCGATCCCTGGCAATTCGGGCTCAACAAACCACCAAGGCGGATTTATCGCTGCTTGGCAACTTATAAAAGAAGCTATGGATGCAGATGCCAAGCTTCCAGAGGCTGACCGCCTCGATCCATATTATGTTGTCCTCTATATGAGCGATGGCGCCACCACAGAAGAATACACCAGCAGCACCGACACGCGCGACTCGATGGTCGGCTTCAATTTGAAGTCTTCAACCCAAGGCACAGGCACAACCACTACAAAGGCAGTAAATGCGGCGTCAGCGATAAAGAATGGCACAAACCCTGACAATGGCGTGCTGATTGCCACCGTAAGTGTCGGCATCGGCGATATCTGCATTATGTCTGGATCAGCCGACCCGGCGACCTTGAGGAAATTTGCAACAGACGGCTACGACTTTGAGGCAGAGGCGTCAAGCGAAAGTGTCGCAAAAATCTATGAAATGATCAAAGACGCCACTGACAACCCGTCTATCGAGTCAGGCGCAAAAATTACAGATATAGTCCCCAAGGGGTTTGAAGTAATCAGCGCCAAAGCATACGGCTTGGACGGCAAAGAGTACACAGGCGCTGAAATTGACATAGCTGTGGATAAAAACAGCGGGGAAACCACAGTCACATGGAAGAACCTGCCTTCTGTTGGAGCAAATTCCCATGTAAGCCTAGTTGTCAGGATTATGGCGACTGATGAGCTTATTGAAGAAGCTTGCACAGGCCGTGATGGCAACCATATCACTTTTGCGACAAACAAGAAAGCGACACTAGAATACACTAACATCACAGAAGACAAAAACAAGCCATGGGATATTCCGGAGTTCCCAATTCCTGAAGTCCATATTGCTAAACCGCGGGATGGCTTCTATGTGACAGTGAACTATATCGGGCTCCAGAATGGCAAAGAAGTAAAAATCAAAGACTCGGCCCTCAGCAACCCGCTGAAAAACGGCGACTCATATGGGCAGTTTGCGAATAACAGCTTCCTTGAAAAAATAGACAATGCGGCGTTTGACCACGCAGACATCAACTTTGGAAACGGAAACGTCGTGACTGTAAACAGCAAGAGCGATTATGAGGATGCAGTCAAAAATGAAAAGATCAATGGCTATGACATCACAATCAAGTTGTTCTACCAGATCAAAATGTCAGATGTCACAGTGCCATTGTCAAAAACTGTTAGCCTGGGCAACAACCTTATGGAGTACCCGGCAACATACAGCTTTGAGTTTGAGCTCCACAATGCGAATAACAAGCTAGTGGCCAAAGTGGGCTTCAACCAGGCAGAAATCAAAGACGGCAGCCCAAAACGCTTTGAATGGGCAAGCAATGTCAACTACTATGACGACATTGAAGGCCAAGTCCTGACTATCTCGGAAAAGGCAGCCGCTGGATGGCAAACAATCGCGCCAAAGCCATATGCGAAAATTGAAAACGGCTTTGTGGAGATAATAGGCGGATTGTCGACAGTGAACAATGTCCGCAACCAGGCAAAATGGGCAAACCCAGTCGATATCATCCTTGACAAGTCCTTTGCCGGAGATCTATCGTCGCTGGTGCTCCAAGGCGATGACGGTTCTGTCCTGGATTGTATAAATGCGGAGCACAGAGGCCATGCGCACAACATGTCTTGTTATGAGCTTGATTGCGATGACGAGGATGATGAGCATGAGCATGATGTTGATTGCTATGAACTGGTGTGCGACATAGCTCCTGGCGAAAGCGCAGCATTGCATGGACCAGAATGTTATGTGTACACATTTGGGTTTGAGCTCTCCGGCCAAAACAATGCGATAATAGACACCAAAACTTTGAGGCTCAGAAAATCTGATTTAGAGGATTTGACAGTTTCAAGAAACCTTTTCGAAGAAGTAGTGTTTGTAGTCAAAGCTGCTGATATCGAAAAAGGACCGTTCAAGATCACAGAAACCGATAGCCCGATCGGCTGGACAAGCCCGGTTATAACAGGAATAACAATCAACCCGTATACAGGGAAGGTGTACTATCCTGACAAAGCCGATTCAGCAGAAATGATAAACAGCTTTGGCGGGACCAGCTACCCTGTGTTCCAGATCAGCAAAGAAGTGTTTGACTTAAGGGCTGGCGGCGGATCAATAGCAGCCAACTACAATGGCACATTGAAGTTTGGGCTTCTTGATTCCAGCAAAAACCCGTATAACGACAAAGTATACGAGATTAAAATCGAAAAGGGTGTCGGGACTGCCACTATCCGCTTGCCGGAATTGATCAACAGGGATGCGACGCTGTATCTAAGGGAGATCAAGGACAACCAAGACGGGATGGAATACGACAACAACGATTACTTGATATCAATCGTTGACGGAAACGTAACCAACACTGCGCCGATAGTTGCGAAGAATGACTATATGGAGCCAATTATTCCATTATTCAAGATTATCGTAAACACCAACTCAGTTGACAACAACGGGGAATTCACTTTCGAGTACAGCTTCGAAAGCTCAGGCGTGGGCGTCCGCAACTCAGGGACAGACACAGTGAAAATCGCCACATCAAACGGTTCAGGCACTGTAACCATACCTGACGTGCTTCCTAAGAATTTCACTGGGGTGTTGACAGTCAAAGCGCTGTCTGCTGTCCAACCGCTCGACGAGTCAAAATGGGTTCTTGATGACACAATATATATGCTCGAGTTCGAAAATGGCGTCTATGTAGGCGGCGACGCAGGGGAAATAGCGACAGCCACATTCTTGCACAACCTGCAAAGGCCAAACATAGTCTTCACAAAAGATGCGTCATCAACCTCAGTCGAAACGGACAAGCCTGTAACCTACACATTGACGGTTATCAACACAGGCAGTGAAGACTTGAAACAAGTCAAAATCACTGACACAATGTTCAATGCTAACACAGCCTTTACAATATACTCTGGCAGCAGCGCGTCACCGCTGACGGCCAGCCAGTATAGCTACGAGAGCAATGCCTTGAAATTCAACATTTTGCCAAAAGGCGGAAGATTGGTGATCCACTACACGGTATTGTTCAAAAATGAAGGCATAGCAACAAATAAAGCTGACTTTGAGGGGACAGGCGTAAACTCCAACCTGGAACTCAAACGCACCTCCAGCAAAACCGTCAACGTGAATGACGGCACAGGCGGCAAAAAGCCACTTGAAGTCACCAAGCAAGTAGCCATTGGCAGAGGCGGGTCAATCAACCATAACAGGTTCGTTGACGCCATCGAAATCAACACAAGAGGCTCACAAGCTGTATTCAAAATGACAGTCACAAACAATACCAACAAGGTGTTGAGAATTGAAGAAGCCAAGGACCTGTTTGCAGGCAAGCCGGTAACACAATTCACGACAGTTGACGGCAGGCCATTCAATCCAATCGGATATGAGCTTGCGCCGAAGAGCAGCGTAACCTTCTACTATGTGACAGCCGAGTTGAATACCAGAGGCACATATGTCAATACCTTGGCGGTAAGGACAAGAGTGATTGAGACAGGCAACAGCCCAGTCAATTACGACGATTCTGACTCTGCAACAGTTGTGGTGAGGCGTATCCGCGGCGGAGGCGGCCATGGAGGAAATGGCGGCGGCAATGGCCCCGGATGCAACTGCGGCAAAGACTGCAAATGCAAAGGCAAGTGCAAATGCACAGACAAACACTGTGATGGATTCTGCAAAGGCAAGTGCAACGGAAATTGCCACGGCAGAATTAACACCGGAAACAGGCGCCCAACAAGGCATCCATCATTGAACAGAGATAAAGACAAATATGCTCCAAACACAGGCGACGTAAGCAATATAGCCTTAAGCTTCACAGCTCTTGCGCTGTCAGCGGCAGGCGGCATGTTGGTTCTCGCAAAATCGAAACGTAAGAACAAACAGGCTAAGTAAAGCCAATCAAATAAACACTCCTTTAATTCGGCAAAAGAGCCAGCATTAAAAAAGCTGGCTTTTTTGCGTATTTGCATCGATTTTGCCATGCAATAGTTTATAGCTAGCCATAAAAGAGCACATAATAGGGTTAAAACAGCTCTAAATTTCCAAACGTAGCTATACAAAACAATGGAGTGGAAAAGAAATAGAATGAAAATATTAATTATGGTATTAGCCAGCGTATGCGCTCTTTCAGGTTGCCTTGGCTCAAAGGGCAGCCAAAATGGCAGCCCGCCAATAAACATAGCGTCGATAACCCCAAAAGAGCTGGTTCCCTCGGGATATGACAACCCTGACCCTGTATCTGCGAGAATTGCGGCCGGCGCAAATGATTTTTCCTTTAGGCTATCCTCTGCCCTTGTGGGGCAGGACAAATATAGCAACGAGAATTTCGTCTTTTCGCCTGTGTCTGCTTGGCTGCCTTTAGCCGCTTTGGCAAACGCCACAAAACCTGAAAGCCTGCCTGCGTTGCTTGATTCGATAGGCGCGCCAGGAGCCAGCCCTGCGGAGCTTAACACAGCTGCCTCTAGAATGCTGTATGACTTGACAAAGCAAAGGTCCGTATCCTCTCAATTGCACCATAACCCGCTCAGGGTAGCAAACGCAGTGTTTGTTGGCAACGATGTGGCGATGTCAGGACCGTTCATCAACAGCTACATGGATTATTACCGGGGATATGGGATAAATGTTGATTTTAAATCTGAGGATGCCCCGGCAGCCATTAATAAATGGGTGTCAGACAACACAGACGGGTTGATTACTGATTTAGTGCAAGAATTCAGTGAAGAAACAATTGCCGCCATTGCCAATGCGATATACTTCTCTGATGGATGGAGCAAGGAATTTGACCCTGGCAATACTACCCAAGACCTGTTCCATTCCCCGTCAGGGAATATAAACGCAAGCTTTATGTCCCGGGAGGCAGACGGACAGGCTTACTATGAAGATTCGCAGATCCAAGCAGCCACACTCCGTTTTGCAAGCGGTGGAGGTTTAATGGTCATCTTGCCAAAAGAGGCAAGCGCACAAAGATCCCTTGCTTCAATGACACCACAGCGGTTTAGCCAAATAAGGGATGGGTCAAGCCCGCAATCAGGCAAGCTGCTGCTGCCCAAGTTCAAGGTTGAGAGCGGTTTGCTTGACCTGAAGAGTGCGCTTGAGTCACTTGGCGTCCCGCTTTTTAATAGGGAAGAAGCTCCATTGGCAGGTTTGGTTGAGCAGGAAATGAGTGTATGGGTATCGGGCGCTGTGCAAAAAGCGTTTATCGAGGTAGATGAAAAAGGCGCGACAGCTGCAGCCGCAACAGCAATGCCGATTGATGCTACTTCTATGCCTGTTCCCACCGAGCCATTTGAAATGGTGTGCGACAAACCCTTTGTATTTGTGTTGTTCGAATACACCTACGACGCCCTTGACCAAGTGCTGTTTACTGGCATTGTAAACCAGCCTTAAGCGTTTTATATCAACTGCAACCTTGCCAATAGATAAAAATAAGCCTTGAAATCCCAAAATCACTATTTGCAAACTGCGGTTGCCCGAATACCAAAATACAAAATCCAAGCCAGAAAAAATCTCTATAGCACAGTATTTTTGGGATTGTTAAAGGCTGAACTTAGTACTAGCCCAGCTTTTTAGCTACTCGTCTGGAGGATTCGAAATTATCGAAAATAAGTTGAAAATAACCCTGCAACCCTCTCGTTTGAAGCTGTTAAAGTGAGTTCAAAAATACCATCAAGATGGCGTGTGCAAGGTTTATGGGTATAAGAGCAATGTTGATATTTTTGTGGAGTGAACATTCAGCGCCAGTACAGCCCTCTCCTTTGTTATCTTTTGCACGGCCTGTCTACGTGCAGTTCCATTTCCCATTTTGCGGGTGCTGTAGGCAAGCGCTGTTGTGCCAAACATGCTTGCAATCAGTGCCGTGATCAGCAAAGTATCAACAGTTTTTTTCATATTGTAGCCCCTTTTAAGTTTTGTGGCTGTATGAAAACATACAGCTTAGATATGGAAAATGTGTGTTTTTCAAGAAATTCTTCAGGCCTTGCTCGTATCGATCCTTTCGTGAAACAACAAAGCAAATTCAGTTCCAGTCCCAAAGGCGCTTGTTACATCAATCTTTACATTGAGCCTGTCGGCTATTTGTTTTGCGATAGCGAGGCCTAGGCCTGTTCCGGTTTTGTTTTCTTCTGAACGCTGTTTGTAAAACCGCTCAAAAATGTTGGGCAATTCATCGGGAGAGATGCCGCAACCCTTGTCACGGATATGAACGGTAATCCCGGCATCCGATTGTGAAAGAGCAATATCCACCATTCCACCTTCTGGCGAAAACTTGATTGCATTATCTAAAATAATGATAATCATTTGCCGAAGCCTTGCATAATCCCCAGTTGCGGCAAAGCTTTCACCATCGCAGGCAAGAGCAAGATTTACCCGTTTCTTTTCAGCTATTCGCCGCATGCCTCGGATAACATCCTCCACAACTTCTTTCAGGTCAACGTCTTCAACCTCAATCGCGAAATCTAGATTTTGCAAACGGGCAAGGTCAAGCATGTCAGATACCAACCGTTCAAGATAAACACTCTCAGAAAGCATTTGATTATAATATTCCGCTACTTTCCCGGCATCTGAGACAACGCCGTCGCAGAGCGCTTCCAAAGAGCCGCGAATGACGGTTACGGGTGTGCGCAGCTCATGGGAAATGTTCGCGATATAATCCCGCCGCAGCTTGTCCAGCTTCATATGTTCCTGTGATGCTGCCTCCAGTTTGTCAGACATATCATCCATAGCAGAAGCAAGCTCGCCGATTTCATCCAACTGCTTAACACCAGTCTTTGCCGCGTAATCCCCGCCGCTGATTTGCACAGCAGTTTTTTTCATTTTGCCAAGCGGGTTTGTGAAACGGGATGAAAGCACGACAGCGATGAAAACTGATATAAGGACAGCAAATGCCATGCTAGAGAAAAGTATCACTACCCCGCTATGGGTTACGTCATCCGCATCGGATACATGGGAACGCAACAGCACTGCGCCTATCACGTTGTCATCCACCAAAACAATCGGCGCTGCAGCAACAACAGACGCAGCCTCTAATAGCGCATTGTTGCTTTCACTAACCAAGGCCTTTTCGCCAATCGCCCTCAATACAATCTCCGCCGCCCAGCCAGGCAATCCCTTATTCAGCAACTCCGCATGGTCTGTACACTCTTCATTTCCACAGGTTATCGGCTCAAGATTGCAATATACGACCCACACCTCATTCATGGAAATATCCTCGATGAACCGCAGATATGCGCCAAAACCTGTACCTTGCCTAGCCTTGCCATCTACATTCCATTCAAGCATTTCAGACAGCGTAGCAGAAACATTAACAGCTCTCTTTTCCAGTTCAGCTATAAGCACGGCCGTGTTATGCCTTGAGAAAAAAGTCGTAAAAATGACACCGATGATTAAAGCAAAAATGATGAATGAGGTAACAAAATATGAAATCAGGCGAAATAAGATTTTATTTTTCATTGCGCTATCTCAAACTTGTAGCCAACACCCCAAATGGTTTTGATTTCCCATCCCGGATGGGGAACTTCATCGAGTTTGGTTCGCAGCCGTTTAATGTGGGAGTCGACTGTGCGAGTATCGCCAAAATAATCAAAGCCCCATAAGCTATTGAGCAAGTTCTCGCGGGAAAATGCTTTGTTTTTGTTGGTTGCGAGCGTCCATAGGATTTCAGTTTCCTTTTTTGTCAAAGCAATCTTTGTGCTGTCGACTTGCGTGATATACTCGTCTAGATTAACTGTGAGATTGCCAAAAGAAAATACTTGTGCGGACGAGGCGCCATCACGGGTTATTCTGCGCAAAATCGCCCGCACCCTCGCCATTGCTTCAGCTGGGGAAAATGGCTTCACGATATAATCGTCTGCGCCATTGTCAAGGCCCATTATGCGCTCGAAATCTTCACCCCGCGCTGTAACCATGATGACAGGAACCGTAGAGATTTTTCGTATCTCCCGGCAAACCTCAAAACCGTCAATAAACGGCATCATCACATCGAGCAAGATTATATCAAACGGCCTTGCGAGAGCCTTCTTCAGGGCTTCATCCCCGTCATAAGCCACATCTACAGAATAGCCTTCTTTTTTGGCGTACTCTTCCAAAATGGAAACGATTTGCTTGTTATCGTCTGCTATTAGCATCTCTGGCATACTATCACTCCTCTTTACTGTCTATCTATTTATAGCATAGGGTTGTGTCTTTTTTGTGTCAACCTGCAATAAAACAACTTTGAAAAGAAGGCAAAAAAACACACTTTTGTCACAAGCTATTGGTATCCTGTAGACACAGCAAACATGCTGGCAAACAAATCAGGAGGTACATACCATGAAAGGTTTAAGGAAATTTGTATGCTTGGCGCTTGCCATTGTAACTATCTTTGCGATGTCGGTTTCAGTATTCGCTGCCGGTAATGGCAACAGAAACGGAGCTGGAGATGGATCTGGCCCGATTCGGCAGCAGCTAAAAGATGGCACTGGCGGCAGCAACGGTGGTCGCGGCAATTGCGGAGGTGGCGGCGGTAACGGTGGCGGAGCAAAAGACGGAACTGGCCCCTTGAGGGACGGCAGCGGCGGCGGTGTTAATTGCCCGTATCTTACATAATACCAAACGTTTAACGAAAAGCCTGTAAGGATTGTTGGATAGTCCTTATAGGTTTTTTTCTTGTGTCAAAGGTTTTGCATATTTTAAAATCGAATCTGGCAAGGAGTCTTTTTCATATTTCCGCTGGCAGGATTCGGACCGATATGTTTACTTGGGCTAGAAATGTCAAAGCGCCCTCAAACACCCATGGTTAAGGGCGCTTTGATATTTTATAGCCAGAAGATGCGTTTAGCCAGAGATTGTCCACCTCAGTTTCACCTCCAATCGTAAAAATAGAGTTAATAAAAAGTCGTTTCGGCTATAGTTGGGTATAAATGAATTATTAGCCGAAAGAGCAACAAGTGTGAATTATATAGGACGAGATATAGAGACCAGGTTTTGCGAGCCTCGGATTGAGTTAAGGTAGTTTTTTGTTACAGGTCTGCGCCAAGCCGGAAAAATAACCATGATGAAAAAGCTCATGGAAGGCTGCGACAGATAGTACGTTGCTCTTGAAGATTTCGCCGCTAGCAATTTAGCGAAAACCGGCCAGCGCACTTTTTATCAGAACCTGCTTTAGAGCCTGTTTTCATCGATGAAGTGCAATACGCCCCTGAGTTGTTTAGCTACATCAAAATGCATGTAGATGAGAACAAGCGAAATTGAATTACTGGCTGTCTGGTTCATAGATTTTTCGTCATATGCGTGGCGGCAACGAGAGCCTTGCAGGCCGTATAGGCTTGCGGGATTTGTTTTCTGTGCCAGCCGCTAGAACTTGATTTCTCAGTCTAAAGGCAAGAGCGAGCGGCATCCCTGGCGCTACACCTGTTGACATCTTCGCTAGGATTTACAATGGTGGCATGCCGCAGGTTGTTTTAGGAGGGATTGATAGCTGCGACAGGTTTTGCGAAAGCGGCTCGATGGCGCGTTTGGCACGTGGAGTAGTGTTGAAACGCTTATGGATGGTGCACAAAACGGGGCAATCTTCGAAAACTTTGTAGTTTCTGAAATATCAAAAGGGTACTGCAACAGCGCCCGTGAGCCGTATTTGCACTATTTTCAGGACAAAGACAACAAGGAAATTGATGTGCAGTGCTGTGGGAAGCCAATGGCGCCCTCTATCCCATTAAAATCAAGAAAACAGCAAAACCTGATATCCGTTTGGCTAAAGTGTTCCAAACGCTCCATAAAAGCGGCAAGACATTAGGAAATGGCGGTATTGTGCGCCTTTACGATGATTTCATGCCACTCAATGAAAACAACTTTGTTATTCCCGCAAGGTGTTTGCAACCGTTATACATCCAGCGGGATAAAATAGCCTGTTGTGCGATGTTTCCATGCCTGGTCCAGTCCCAAGAACTATTTGGATAAGGGGGTCGGCAACTTCCATTTCGACGCCACATGGCATATCCAAACCGCATGGAGTTTTCAAATCGCGCTCCAAAGGTTGTGGAATCTAACTCAAGACTAATCCCTGCGAGTGGGCGGGAGAATAGGGTAGCGGAAGCGACACGCATGATAACAAAGCCCTCCCCTGATAGAAAAGGCAAAGGCATCACAAACCAAACCAAAACCAGAGGAGGACATCCAAAATAGACAACTTAAGCTTATCATATACAAAGTGGAATTGCATCTGCCACATAGTGTTTATTCCAAAATACAGTCGCAAAGCCACTACCTATTTTATAAACCACTGCAAGCTTGACAAGTTGACATTGGCTCCGAGGGCAGCCTCCCTTGCAAGGCCAAGTTCTAGGGATTATGCCATTTGCGCTTCTCGAAGTGAAAAGACTGTTTCACCGTAATATGGAATTCTGCAGGCATTCCAAATAGTGTCATCTTTTTATCAATTCTTTGAGGTCTTCAACCGTGCCTGCATTAAGCTCGGTAGCGACGAACTGCCCGTCTTCGATGATCCCAGACAAATCCGAGTATAACTTGCTGTCCATCCATACTACATTGCCAAGCCCTCCGTCGCCGCGGAGAAAATCTTTCGACTTTATGTATGCGTTCGATACTCCAGTGATGCCATCTGTCTGTTTGCCGCCGGCGCTGTTAGCCAGCATGTCCCATGTCCTTCCGTCAGGCGTCCTTGCATTTGAGTTTCTTGACATGATGCCAATGCCATTTATCCCTTCGATCCAGAATGCGAGGTTCTGGAAGCATCCGCAGGAAGTGTGGGGGCTGCCTCGCAGGCTGTGAAGGAATACACGGTTGATCTTTCCGCGGGTGAATTCGCTGTAGATTTGGTTTGAGCCTTCATACTCGCCTTTTTCGGCATCGAGGACCTTCCCTTTATTATATACAAACCGAATCGGCAGGTCGCTCTCGCTGCTGCGCTGGTATGGCACAGATGACGAGCCGAATAGCCCCCCCGCCTTGATTGACGCGTATGTCCGCGCTCCGCACATGGGCATGCGCCCTGGTGTCGCAACACATGTATGTTCCAAGGAAAAGGGGCGGCATTCGACGCATACCGTAAAACTCTCAGTGTTCTCCTCTGTCATCGCTGCTATGAATTTCGAGCGGGTAGCCTTGTGCTTCGATGCGCCTGCAAATTTCTCTTTTGCATCATCAGCTTCCAAATATATGGATACGCTGATTTTTTCCAAGCGCGGGTAATTCAGGCGTATGCCTCTGGCAATCGTGTCGCCAATTTTTTCAAACTCGAACCCGTTTTGGGCATACTCAATCACCAAATTCCCGTCTTTCTCGTAGGCGTGCACGCCCTGGATTTGGTTTACAGTTCGAAGAGCCGTCTGCTCCATAATTTCTTCAAGGTCGAGAGAAAGGTTTGCGTCTTCGGCTTCAATAATGATTGCGACATCGCTGCCCGGCGTGCCGTACAAATGGACACCGGGGTTTATGCCTACACCTTTTTTTAAAATAAAAAATGAATTTTCGGAGCTGATAACGCGAACCGGTTCGAATTCTTCGTTTACATAAGCTGGATTGCAGTAATCAGGCAATGTAATCAGCTCATCCTTATAATATCTTGCGCGAAGATTGTCAAAGTGCTGCCCCCGTGAAAGCTGGTCATCAAAGCTGTCAGCTATTACCCTGTTGCCGTAGTAAAATGGGAAAGATGACGGCACAACAGCGGGCGCGCCAAGTTTCATCAGGCCGAGTGCCACTATGTATTTTAGAGCCGGAAGGTCTTCGGTAATCAAAATGTACCCTGGCATGTCCTTTTCTAGAAAGTGGCCCATCTCGTGGTCATCACCAGGCTTTATGCGCCCCCAAATCAGGCCGTACCTCACCATGAGTTGCAGAAAATAAATCGGGGATGTGTCGCGGTCTCCTATGTAAACAGCGTCTGCATCCTTTTGGTCGGAGAATACGAGAAAATTCTTGTTCTTTAGTTCTTCGACTAGTTCCTTGTTATTGTTCTCGCCAAGCACGAGCACCCATCCTGCCCTCCATTTGCTATTAAACACATATGAGCGCACTTCTGAGTCTTTTATGAAATAATCGCTGTTGTCTTCTTTCGCCGCCTCAATAAGCTCCGCACCCAAGAGGACTGGCTCGACCAGCAGCTTGATGTCGTCAGATTCGTATTTCAAGAGTTTTTCACGGACACTTTGCGGGATTATGTTTTTCCCGCCTAATATCGTAGTTTTGACTGGTAGCGGGTATTCGGTGTCGGCGAATTTTCCCACTGCGTCTGGCATCCGCTTTAACAATTCTTCTACCGCTTGTTTTTGCAACTGTAAAACTTCCATTTGCGTGCCTCCTTTGTAGAGATAAGTTAACTGGTTACTTTATTCCCAGAGTGTTCTGTGGCGCATGCTTGGGCGAAAATTAACCTAGTTCATAGCGCCATCAAGCCTCAGGCTGTTCTGAAGAACGTTGCAGCTGCTCTATTTCCAGCAAAGACAATCCAGTCCCATCATCATAGCTTCGAGCGGAAAACCTAGCTTTAAAAATACCAAGGCTATATAGTCCTTCACAGACTTCAGCGACTCGATAAGTATCTTCGAGATGTAGAACATTGCCCGCTCTTTGAAATTGCCCTCGTCCGCGACCTGCAGTTCGAGGTCAACATTCTGGCCGCTGGCAACCATGTTGTTGTCCAGCCGGCAAAACTTGCTTTCGATTAGCTCGGGCAGGATTTCTGGGTTTACGACTGCAATTTCATCAATGGCATCCTCTTGCATGCCTCGAGAGAGCAAGCGACAAGGCTCTTGAGCAAACCAGGGTTCCTGGTCAGCAGCATTTTGAACAATATGCCGCTCTCGAATTTGAATTTTAGTTTTGCCACATATATTATTATCCTATTCGCATATTCGCCTTTATTATACCATAGCTAATATGCTCCGTATCTTGGGGCAACAATGGCATTTGTTCTAGTTCTCAAACTGCAGCCTAGATTGAAATTGCCACCCATTTGCAACGCTGGCTCGCTTCGCCATGCCTGGCATGGCAATGATTCTTGACAAAAATTTTAAACGTAGAGCACCTAAAAAGGTGTACGCAATTTATACGTTATATGTATTAATATACCATAGGATTATTTACATGCAAACCGATTTATACAAAATTTGACAAGTGTTATCCCTGCCCTCCCTGCTGTAGTATGAGGGCGGTGCACATTTGTTCACTATAACACACTATAATGGGTGGTGACAATTGCGATATGCCACTACCAATATTGACCACGAAAAGCGGGCAGCCCGCCTCAGCAGCCGAAGCCTGCCTGGGGGGGGACGAGAGGGAGAATTTGGTCCACGGCTGCATCTACAAGGGTGATGTGGAATACACACAGATGTACTTTTTGAAGGGAGCTGTTTTAGATATTCTCAAAGTGCATAAAATGAAAAGTGCAACTCTGGCCTCTATTAAATCGAAGAGCTCATGCCAATCAGAAGTCTTTCCCTTTAGTTATCAAAGGTTTAAGAGGCAAACGAAAGAGTGTTAGCATTGGCTTAAGTAAACTATATCGATAATACGCACTAAATTAAATATAATCCGAGCTTTTCTTGTGGGGCTGCCATTACAAAGTACCAGCCTTCAAAAGATTCGGATTGTTTTTTACAATTTCAGAAGCCTGACAGTGCACAGACTGGCAAGCGACTGTCGTGGCTCTATCCATCAATTCTGTTTGGACTTCTCATTTCCGTTTTCAACCGTAGTGAGAACTTAGATTTTTCCCTAACAAGCGGCATCTTCGACGCTTCACCTGTCGACTTCTTCACTTGGATTTATAATGGTGGTATGCTGCAGGCTATTTCCAAAAGGATTGATAGCAGCGGCAGGTTTTACGAAAACCATATAAAAATGCAATTCGATAAAAGGATACTTCGCCCTGCCGTGGTATGAGATTAATGCATTTTTAAACCTTGGATATGCATTAATGGCAAATGAATATGCCAGTGACCTGGCTGCTTGCGGTCTTGGCTCCTATATTGGTTTTATGTAGTGCATTGCGTATACTTCAAATAGTTATCAACAAACAATTCGTATTTAGAGTTGCCAAGTACTCCTTTGCTAAACAATATTTTGCGCGTGCCATGCGAATTACAATATTGTAGCAGTTGTTGATATTCTTAACTTGTGATACAATTTTGCTAGAGATATTGTCCATAAAAACCCATCTGTTGCAGATGGATAAAACCGAAACCAAAATCTAAACAATCCTGCGCCTAATCGGCGAGGACAAAACACAAGGAGACGCAAACAAATATGCTAACAATTCGCCAAAACTTCATGGAAACTATCCGCGGCGGCAACCCCGACAGGTTCGTAAAACAATACGAGGCAATCCCAAGGCTGACAGCCGCTAACCCGTTAGCCAAGAGGTTTCCTCCGGTACAGATGGGAGGCCCTCCAGTCAAGAATGCTTGGGGTGTCACATCAAGATGGCCCGATGGCTTTCCAGGGCAGATGCCGGACCACATTAACAAGGAAAATATCGTAGTAAAGGACATAACCCGCTGGAGGGATTATGTGACAATGCCAGAGACAAACTTCCCTGAGGAGGATTGGCAAGATTTAGCGGAGGCAGCCGCAGCTGTGGACCGCAATGAAGTATTTTGCACCCTCACCGTCACCCCAGGATTATTTGAGCAGTGCCATTATCTTATGAGCATGGATGATGCCTGCATGAATATGATGCTTGAGCCAGAGCATATGAAAGATTTGATCAAATACATAACCGAATACGAGCTCAAATGGGCTGAGCAGCTGGTGAAGTACACAAAGATAGATCTAATGATGCACCATGACGACTGGGGGTCCCAGAAATCCCTGTTCTTCTCCACTGCCATGTTTGAGGATTTCTTCCTTGACGCCTATAAAGAAATCTATGGATACTATAGGAAGCTCGGGGTAGAAATAATTATCCACCATGCCGACTCATACTGCGCGCCATTGGTGCCCCACATGATCGATATCGGCATCGATGTATGGCAAGGATGCCTGAAATCCAACAACGTCCCTGAACTGGTGAAAAAGTATGGCGGACAAATTTCCTTCATGGGCGACATTAATAACGGCATAGTCGATGTCCCCAACTGGACAAGGGAAATTGTCAGGGAAGAGGTTGAGAGGGCATGCCGCGAAAACGGCAAACTCTACTATATCCCATGCATGACAGCAGGCGGCGGAATCGGCGCATACTCTGTCGGGCCGACTGTAGATGAAGAGATCGATAGAATGACTCAGTTAATGTTTTAAAAAATGTATAAGAACAATACCACTCCCCTAAAAGGTAAAAAGGGCAAAACTTCCCTTTTTGCCTTTTAGCTTTCTATAGAGCCGCAAATCTGTTCAACCAGGTTTTCGATAAGCCCTTCAGGCGCTTTGGCAAATGCCGGGTCAGAAACAAGCCGTATAATTATCTGCCTTGGCTGGCGCTTGCCCTTCAAAGATTTTATTCTTTTTATCGCCCGGCTCTCATAGAAATCGTCGTATGCCCCATCCCCATGCTTTTCGTCTTCTCCTAAAAGCACATGCTCCGCCACTGACAAAGCATCATTGAAGTCAAAACCTTTGGAGACCGATTTTGAGATGATTTTTTCTTTGCGGGCAAATGGGGGCATCCCCCCATTTGCCTCTGACACCCTCCATGCGAGTTTCTCCAAGTTTTCCAGCTCCTCCTTGCGGCTATATCCAGCTAAAGCAGCGCTAATGTCCCTCTCGTGCGCCCCTTTGGATTTAAGCTTAATGGCAATAGCCTTCTTTCCCAAACCTTCCCCCTTGCGGCCCAACACAAACATCTCGCAAAAAAGGCTGTCATTGACATACCCGTTTGCCTCAAGGTAGCCCATCACATCCTTGGCAGCGTCATCTTGGAGATAGCAGCGGTTTTGCAAGTAGTCTTCTACCTGCTTTTTGCTTCTAGATGCTGCCGCTATATACCCGAAAGATCGCTCAAGGCCAATTTTGTAGGCAAATGGCTTGTTTGCAGCGAAAACTTCCTCGTCTATTTCGCCACCCACATCCAACCTTTGGGCAATCTCTTGGCTAAACACGAGGCAACGCCTGTCTTCAAGCGTAACAACGGCATTCCTGCCCTTTAGATCAATCTTTTGGATTGCCATTAGCTTAGCGTGCCTAAAATGGTTTCCACCGCATCTGGCTTCGCCTGGCAGTACCCAAAAGCTCCATCAAGCAACCCCAAAGCTATTTCAAGTTTATCGCTGGATGAAGAATAAAGGGTAGCAACAGGATCCCCGGCAGACACAAGATCCCCGTTTTTCACATGCATCATAATTCCTGCGCTGGAGTCAATCGTATCCCCCAGTTGTTTGCGGCCTGCGCCACATTCCAAGGATGCCTTGCCAATGGCTTCGCAGTCGGTAATGTATACATACCCCCCCTCACGCGCTTTCAACACCACAGACTCCCTTGGCTCCAAGATCAAATTGATATTGTCGGCATACACCTCATCAGCCCCTTGGGCAAGAATAATCTGGACAAACTTGCTGTAAGCCATTCCAGAGTTGATTGAGCCTATGAGCTTTTCGACAGCGGCTGCTTTGTCCTCGCCAACAGACGCCATCAGTGTGGATGCGAGCTCAATTGACACTTCAAGCAAATCCCCCGGTCCTGATCCTTTCAAAGTGTTGGCTGCCTCGATGACTTCCAGCGCATTGCCTACCGCATACCCCAAAGGCTGGCCCATGTCTGTGAGCACAGCGCTGACCTTCTTGCCCGTTGAGGTGCCGATTGAAATCATTTCCCTGGCTAGCGCTTGGCCATCTTCGAGGGTTTTCATAAAGGAACCGCTGCCTATCTTCACATCCAGCACAATAGCGTCAGCTCCGCAAGCTATTTTCTTTGACATGATGCTTGCAGCGATCAAACTTGGCGAATCCACAGTTGCAGTCACATCCCTTAGGGCGTACAGCTTCTTGTCTGCAGGGGTGATCATTGGAGACTGCTCGCAAATGAGCGCATTGGTCCGCTCCGCGATTGACATCAACCTGTCCATATCCATGCCTACAACAAGCCCCCCAATGCTCTCAAGCTTGTCTAGGGTCCCTCCGGTATGGCCAAGCCCCCGCCCTGATGCCTTTATGACTGTGTATCCCAAACTTGCCAACATGGGCACAACCACCAATGAGGCTTTATCCCCCACGCCCCCGTTTGAATGCTTGTCAACCTTGATCCCGGGAAGGCCAGACAAGTCTAGTGTCTCCCCTGACTCTACGATAGCTTTTGTCAATGCTGCTGTTTCGTCAGAATGCATGCCGTTTATGCAAATAGCCATAAGCAGGGCGCTGGCCTGGTAGTCAGGTATGTCACCTTTGGCATATCCTGCTGCAAAGAAGGAAATCTCCTCGCTTGACAGTTTTTGCCCCTTTTTCTTCTTTTCAATAATGTCGAGTATATCCATATTTAAAGCCCTTTCTTTGATAAAAATCGAGCAGGAATAGCCATTTCCAATTATACCAAACAGTAAACGGCTCCCATACGATTAATTGGACTGGCGGCTAATACTACCATCATGATTGCTGTTATAATAATAATGCTATTCATATAGCCCAAAAATATACACAAAGGAGAGAAAGGACATGATTATTGTCAGCGCGTCCATGTGGCAAGAGATATCAGAAGAACTGACTGGCGGGATGGTGTTTACCCGCTCTGAGAAGGTTGCTTGTTTTGAGTTTACCCATTACACATTAAACGGGGAGCAAATCGCCATAGGGATAACAGGGACAGGAAAAGCTAGCGCTGCGGCATTTGCCCAATGCGCGATTATGTCCTTCTCCCCTAGGCTGGTTTTGAATATCGGCACAGCAGGCTCTGCCCAAGAATCTATAAAGAGCAAAGAGATAATAATCGGCACTGAAACCGTCCAGCACGACTTTGACATATCAGCATTCGGATATGAGAGGGGGGAGCTTCCCGAACTCAACATGGCAGCATTGCCGTGCGACATTGAATTTGTGCAGCTAGCCTGCAAACATGCTTTTGGTTTCAACTTCCATAGCGGGCGCATGATGACCGGGGACATTATTGTTGACGGCTCCGTTGTCAGAGAACGCAACTTGGATTACTTTGAAGCGCTGTCTGCCGATATGGAAAGCGCGGCTATCGGCCAAATCTGCACTATGCACAATGTGCCCTATGCAGTCATCAGAGGTATTTCTGATGAAGGAAATGATGACAGGCACTCCCAATTTGCCGAGAACATAGGCAGTGTGGCTGACCTCAACGGGCGGCTGGCTTATAGAGTACTAGAGGAATATACAACAAAACGATGAATATCCAGTGGTATCCCGGCCATATGGCCAAAGCACAAAGAAGCCTGGCAAATGAGTTGAAGAATGTCGACGCTGTTGTCGTCCTTGGAGACGCCAGGGCTGTTGTGCGCTCTGTTTCCGGGGACTTTCTCAAACACTTTGCAGGAAAAAGGCTGGTTTACGCCTTCAACAAATCATCCCTTGCAGATGAGCAGGCTATAGCAGGTTTTAAAAAGACGATGGCAGAAAAGGACGGGTACTTCTTTATTGACTGCAAAACCAGGGAAGGGATAAAACAATTCTCCTCCCACTTGCTGGCTATGAAAAACAACTTCCGATATGAAAGGGAAGTGAGGGCTATGATCGTGGGCATCCCTAATGTTGGCAAGTCTATGCTCATAAACACGCTTGCAGGCAGAAACGCTAACAAGATTGCCAATACCCCCGGAGTCACCAGGTCAAACAAGTGGCTTCGAATCGAAGGATCGTTCTACCTGCTAGATACACCGGGCATTCTCTCCCCCAAATTTGACAACGAAGATGACGGTATGGTGCTGGCTTCCATTGGAAGCGTCAAAGACACTATTTTTGACAAGACCGAATTAGCTGAGTCAATGGCTTTTTTCTTGGCGCGCCGCTATCCCCATCTCCTTGAAGCCAGGTATAAGATCAGCCCTGGCATTATCGGCTCTGCAACCCCTATCGAGCTTATTGAAGAGATTGGAAAGCGCAGGGGGTTCGTTCAAAAAGGGGCAGTGGTGGACTTTGAGCGCGCTGCCAACACACTGTTTGACGAGTTTAAAAATGGCGTGATAGGCAAGATAGCTTTTGATTTCCCCCAAGAGGACCGTTTTTGATTATGGAATATGATTTTAATGGGCTGCCTTCAGCCAAAGTAATTGAAATTGTAAAAAACGCCCCTGAAGATGACTTTGAAATGATCGCCAAACTGCTATCATGCGATTCACGAAAGAGCGTGGCAGCTGCGCTTTCTTCCAAAGCAAAACGGATTGAAGCCCTTGGCGCAGAAAGGGAGAGGCTTGGGCAGCTGAAGATGACAGAAGCAAGCATCTATAGCAGGGGGTACAAAATAATCGCTGGGGTTGACGAGGTGGGCAGGGGGCCATTGTTTGGTCCCGTTGTAGCAGCTGCGGTCGCCATGAGACCAGAGAGCTGGATTTTATATGTGAACGACTCAAAAAAGCTGTCCCACGCAAAGCGGCAAGCCATAAGCCAAGAGATTCTTTCTGAGGCTATTAGCTTTGGCATAGGTATTGTCGAGCACGATATTATCGATGAAATCAACATCTTGAACGCCACAAAGATAGCTATGGTCCAGGCAGTAAAGGCTATGGAGATACGGGCTGAGTATTTGATAAGCGACTCGGTATGGGTGGATGCCGGCATGCCTTGCTTGGCTGTTGACCAAGGGGACGAGAAGTGCTACTCTGTCGCTGCGGCAAGCATTATCGCCAAAGTCGAGAGGGATGCGATGATGCTGGACTATGCAGAGCTTTACCCAGAGTATGACTTGGGGCAAAACAAAGGCTATGGCACAAAAGCGCATATTGATGCTATACTCAGGTTTGGACCAACGCCCCACCATAGGATGAGTTTTTTGGGGAACTTGAAGGGGATGGGCCAGATGATCTGATTTGTTTATGTCCGTAATGCATACACATATTGAATACTTGTGTTGGTCTATGCTGTTCTTCAATTTTTTGGCAAATGGGCGAACCGTAATTGTGAAATGTGCCAGCTAATACGAACGAGAGGCCAAGCTTTTTTCAATAGCTTGGCTTATTTTAGTGTGTTTGGTCTGGCATCATGCATCAATAGGCAAAGGAAACAGTTGTTCCAATCCCCCCAAAGGGGCTTTCATTAATTTGGACTGATTACAGTCAGCGTGGAGGGGAAGTTGCCTATTCCGTCTCAATCCCCCAAAAGGGCTTTCATTAATTTGGACGGCAGCCACATGGAGTATACACCACAAAGAATGTTGTCTCAATCCCCCAAAGGGGCTTTCATTAATTTGGACCGATACATCAAACACATCTCAAAATCGCACGGAAACTGCGTCTCAATCCCCCAAAGGGGCTTTCATTAATTTGGACTTACTATATAGATAATATAAGGAAAATGGGCTTTTTATCGTCTCAATCCCCCAAAGGGGCTTTCATTAATTTGGACGGTCTATAATGACTTCTATATTGGCAAAAACGCAGATGTCTGTCTCAATCCCCCAAAGGGGCTTTCATAATTTGGACTGAAATTGACCTCAAGAGATAGTGCAAAAATAAAGTCTGTCTCAATCCCCCAAAGGGGCTTTCATTAATTTGGACCGATAGCAATATTGTTTGTGATATCCATAATTTCGGACGTCTCAATCCCCCAAAGGGGCTTTCATTAATTTGGACTGCAAAAAGAACAGACCCAGGAAATGATCGAAAAAGAGTCTCAATCCCCCAAAGGGGCTTTCATTAATTTGGACATGAAAATGGATGCGGCGGCAGTTGGTGTAGCTTTACAAGATGTCTCAATCCCCCAAAGGGGCTTTCATTAATTTGGACTGACGAGGAAGAAGCGTATGAGCTCACCTGCGGAATAAGGTCTCAATCCCCCAAAGGGGCTTTCATTAATTTGGACGCAAATGAACAAAGGATTGGCCGCTGCCTTGAATAATGGTCTCAATCCCCCAAAGGGGCTTTCATTAATTTGGAAGTTCTCTTTTCAAACCCGCACTGCAAGGGGCTTTCGACCCCCTGTATAAATAAGGTATTATTCAAAATGCCAAATCCACACTTTTTTTGTGACTTCGAAAATCGGAATTATTTTTCAAAATAGCCATTTCGCTTAAAACCGTCATTTTATAGTTTAAACCCGGTAAATTTTTTAGTCTTTTTGAATCGGTAAGGTACCATGTTTTAAGCACTAAAAAACCTTATTTCGTCAATTATTACAGCGATCTAATGGATTTCTAATAATCAACATTGAAATACTTCCATAGCGTGGTACTTGGTTATTAAATCGCACAATTCATAAGACCTGAACGAACGATTTGCATCAGGGGGAAAAACTATTTTTTCAAGCCAAATTGAACCACTTTGCTCCCTATTTCCTCGTTTATGCTATCTTTATGCTTATCATATATTTTTGTGCTTGTGGCCACTTTGTTGGTATCCAAAATATGCTGGTACTGCATTATTAAACGAATTTTTTTTACTTCCGGTATCATGTCAATCCCTTCATATCGAAAAGCATCTTTCATTTCATCTGAAAGGGATTCGAGCTGCCTCACTGCACTAAAATGTGAAATGCAGTTGATCAACAAAGCGCCAGACAACATAAACTGTATCAATGAAATTGATATTTTCCTATTAAAACCTATCAAGCTTACAATAATAAAAACAACAGATATGCCAGCATTGATCGAATAAACTGAAGAGCTTGACTTCTTCATTAGCTCCATCGTGAACTCGCTACTCTCAAATGTGTTTGCTAACAATTTATCCAATCCATTTGGCTGGTTGTTGCAATAGTAATCACTTCTTGTTGGCTTGCCGCTTGGCACAACACCGTATGCAACATCAAATAGACTAGCCCGTCGGACTTTTGCCGCTGCAGGAGCTAAAACATAATCAATTATAACTTGCATTACCGCCGAAAAGATCGCAAGAGCAGGAATTGCGACAAAATTGATTAACGATTGCGCCATAGGCACAATGCCGGGAATAGTTTGGTGTAGCACAGTTGTTTGGTTAGCCAACCACACATCAAGCAAAACCTCGATAAAAGATAAAGCAAATGATATCATTATCAATTTATCTATATATGAAACAAACTTGTTTTTAAGCTTGTATTCCTTGTCGCCTGGATTCTTAGGTGCACTACTTGCCGCTGTCTGGTTCTCAGCCATTAATCGCCCCCTTTATCAGTCTTGGCTATAAGCTTGAGGTAGCAGATGCTTGAAGCCATAGCATCATCAAAAGGATTGTGTTTACTGCCGCCATAACCAGAAAAACTCAATCGGTCAGTTAACGGGTCATGCCCAAAAGCCGCAAAAATTGATGAGACATCAATCAAAGGGAAAGGGCCAAGCCACATTCTGTTTTTTAGGTCTGACTCAATACATTGGCGAAACAATCCAGATTCAACTGGATACGTAACATCTGCTATGCAAACTGATGTTGCTCGGTGTTTAATCCAAAACGACCAGAAAGCCTCCCGAAGCAACTGCCGCGATGTATACATTGGCAGATCTTTAATCCTTTCTAAAACATTTTCAATAACCCATTCATCCTTGACGGCATTCGCGTTTGCCTGTCCGGCAAAACTGTCAACTAGATTTCCACACTCATCCAAAACAACAGCGGCGATCGCAAAAGCTTCGCCATATAAACCATCTGTTTCCGCATCAAGGCAAAAGATATTCATAAACCACCATTATTCTATTCATCAGATTACTATGCTTGCCTGCTCTGTCAGCAACTGAGCCTTGTAGCCAAGCACTTTAACATCATTTGAGCAATCAGCACATAACGGATAAATACGGATGCTGTCTTCCGGTCCAATTTTAAAACGCCTTTCCTTGTCAAGCCTATCAACTAAATTCTTATATTGTTCCTTAGTTAGGGAACATTCAAAAACGCTTAACTGGACTCTCTGGCCAAATGATTCGCAGGCTTTCATGATTCGCCTGCGTGTTCTATTGTCTGCAATATCGTAGCTAACTATGTATCGCACTGATGCTCCATTCTGTCTTGGTTTGGACTGAGTGTTTTAGTTTTTCTGCCGATTCACGGATTTTAGCCCTGAAACTTTCCTCTCCATCAACCATCTGTTTTTCGTACTGCCCAATAAAGGTCTTATAACCTTCTTCATTGAGCCGAAACCCAATTTTTTCATCTTCCACAAAATCACTCTCTTGCAACATGCCCCAGTTTATAAGCCTCACAATCAGCCTGTCAACTACAGGCGCACGAAATGGTTCCATTATATCTAAAGCCAAGGATTGCCTCGCATACACAATTTCATGCAAAAAACCAATATAGGGGTCAAGGCCGCATGCAACTAGAGCGCTGGCGCATTCATTTGCCAAAAATGCGTATCCAAGGTTCATCAAGGCATTAGTTCTGTCCCCGGCAGGGCGCCTTGTCCTTTTGTCGAATTGCATTTTTGTCAACATTGCAGAGAAGCATTCAAAATACAGCCTGCTGGCTCTCCCTTCATAACCTCGAAGCTCGTTCTTTGATTCGTGTTTATCAATTTCTCTTGACAAACCTTCCATTTCGATAATGCGCTTTTGCCAATCAAAATCTCCAGTCCAATTGTACACTGAAACCAATTGGATTTGAGAAGCAATTTTTATTTTTGATACTTCCTTTGAAAAGGAAAGGCAATACATAGGATCACTCATACAGCTAAATTGGGCTAGCTTCAAAAAAACATTGCTTGTTAACGGCGAATTTAGCACAAAACTTGGCTTTCCAGAGCGTGTAAAATAAACAACATCAACACCGGCGCTTGACAAAGCATGGAGTGTTTGTGTTGTCACTTGGACATTTCCGATAACTACGAGCCGATCGATGCCAATAAATGGCACTTTGTATACCAATTCTCCCTGTTTTCGGATCTCCAGGCTTTCCAGGCTCTTTCTCACAACTGTATTTTGTTCTTGGATGTATACTATCATCAGCTTTCTTTGCCTGTTCTTTATGAAATATCAATAACCCATCGAATCTCCCCATGCTCGTCCCTAACCCTTGCCAAGGTTCCAAATCCAATTTCAATTTTGTCGGATTGTTGCCTATCTAGCAATGCATTTAGCTTCTGCCTGCAATCCTTTAGCAACTCGTCAATTGCCCGTTTCTCTTGGTTCAGTGAAAGCATCTTCTGGGCTAGCTCCCCAGCTTGCCCAAGCACATTAAACTCGTTGGCAATTGTAATATTGGCCGGTTCCGGATTATTACTTCTCAAAGGCAATGTGGCGCTCCCAACAGCGCCTTCGGCATGGGCATGTAGCACCGGAGAAGGATATACACCTTTTTTTGCGGGGAAAACACAATTGCATTCCGTAATCCAGCCCCTGTCGGCATATCTTTCCCTAAGCTTTGCGCAGCTAATCGGGAATTGGCTATCCTGTCTGACAAAGCGTTCTGTCACATTGTAGTTATAGTTGAATGTCCAACTCATAACTTGATGCAAGTACTGCCTCCCAATTGCGCCCATGCCACATAACACATATTGTAAGTGGAGGCGGTCTTGGTGTGAGAGGTATCCTGTTTTCTTTGCCATGGAGCATAGAGTCCTTGCTACCACACATCTTTTTAAAAGTGACTCAATTCCTTGGGAAAGAGGGGCTAGCTCTTCTATTGACAGAGGCAATTCTTGTTGGCTATATAAAGACGCTTGTTGAGCCTCATTTTGCGTTTCTCGAAACTTTGTTAACACCTGTTTGATATGGCTCGGTGTGTTTTGGGAAAAACCAAGCAGGTATCCAGCAAGGTTGACAACCGGTTTTCCGTTTTCATCTAAGGGCGAACACCATGCCCCGCTGATTGGATGCCGGCCAAATGGTAGCTTCAAAACCGGTATCTTTTGTCCGGTATATGAGCGTTTTATTCCCGGCAAACGCTCGATTGCTATGCCAGTTTGTGCAACATCAGGGCATGTCTTTGCAAGCAGCAATGTAAGCTCTGACGCGTCAGCAATGCCAATTGGCTCGCTAAGCGGAATCCAGACGTGGTAGCCTCTAAGGCCGCTAAACTCCAAGATTGAGTCCAATCCAAGCCTTTTTGCTTCTTTTACAATGCCAAGGGAAATATTTAGTGCTTTAGAAAGCTTAGCCTCCATGTCAAAGCTTTCTGCCGCCAATGTCCGGTTTGTGATGTCTACATCAAGGGCAATGCAATACACTTTGCCTGATTGGTTGTAGAGCGGGGCAGATATTGAGACTTCTCCTGACAAATGCCTGATGACAGTTTGCTCGTTCAAAGTGTCTTCGACAATTACTACACTCCGTTTTTCATCAAGGTCAATTTCTTCAATTCCATAGCCATTGTTTGGGGCACAAAAAAGCTGGATCATACGCTTGGCTATATCTGTTGTCTGCGGCAACAGCGGCTCGCCAATGTCGGCATCTTCTTCATTTGCAGTTATTAAAACCTCTTTTTTGTTGGCTAGTTGATTTGGAATGTAGCCTTCGTTATCGTAGCCACTTGAGTAGTCTTGGTTGGCATTTTTAAATAGAATTTCTGCTAGAAAATAGTTGCCTGACTCAATGTATAGCTGGGAGAGTAGGGACAAGGAGCTATCGTTAGAATTGTAAAAGTACTGTTGCCATAATGGGAAGAGAAGGTCGTCTATATCGCTTGTATTCGAGTTGCTAACCAGCCCAAACCAATTTTCATACAACATTACCGCTTCAGAAACCAAACCTGAATCGTAGCAAGCTTGTGCTATGAGCTCCCAATGTTCAATATCTTCATCGATAAAAAGGTTTTGGAGTATCTGCTCCATCTTTGAGGAGTCCATATCTACTACAGACATGGCAGCGTAAGCTAAGCGGATTGGATCGATTTCCAATAGATGCCCTGGGAAGCCAAAGTACTCTATCCATCCTCTAAGCACATCAGATACTAGGTGCCATCTTGTGTTTTGAAATGTGTCCTGGCCTGACAAAACTTGTTCCCTTTGGCTGCTAGCCAACCCATTTATAATGGGCTCCAACCGCTCCGCAAGGGCATTGACAGCTTTTGTTTCCACGATTGAGCCAGAATCGCTAATATAAAAGCCCAAGAAATTGAACCCGCCAGCGACATCCCCGATTGTTGTTTTAGCTGGCTTCATGTGTAAACCAAGCTTCGACAATTCTTCTGCAGTGGCATTCTCGACTGTTTCAAGAGTCGCCTCATTGTTTGATAAAAATACGAAGTCGTCACAATAACGCAGATAAAAGGCTCCAAGCTCCTCAATTGTTTTATCAAAATCTGTTAAGAATATGTTCAATAGAACTGGAGAGAGTGGAGAGCCTTGGCATAATCCCAGCTCCCGTGTCGATGGAACGCCTTCCCTGTGCTCGATGAGCTTGACAGAACGCATTAATAGATCTACGAAACTGGTGTCAAATCGTTCTAGAAGAATCTCCTCTAAAAGATCATGTTGGATGCTGTCGTAGCATGCTTCAATATCCGAGCGGAAGACCATTGTGTCGCCGGATTCTATTTGGTCGCATACCTTCACTACAGCCATCCGGGCAGAGTATCCATGCCTAAAGGCATAACTGTTGACAGAGAATAGGGGCTCATACTCGTTTGATAGTATTTCTGAAAGGGCATGCTGGGCAATCCGGTCTCTGATACAAAGGATGCCCAGTTCCCTGGTTTTCTCTCCTTTTGTTATTTGGAATGCCCTGACCGGATGTGGGGTGTAGGATCCATTGAGAAGTTCCTTTTCTAGAATTAATAGCTGGTTGGTGCTGTCTTTTGCAAAATCTCCAATGTCAATCCCGTCAAGCCCTGGGGCTGATGCTTTCTTGAAGGCATGTTGCCAAGAGCGTTGCAGCAAGCGAGGAAGGTTGTTTGACATAAGTGGGTTGCTCATTTATTTTGTCCCCATTTCAAAGCGGATTGGATTTAGTTGGCGGCAGACTTCATTGCTATTGTTGAATGTTGTCAGTCTTTGTAAAGTTTCCATAACCGGTGTTGGTTTTTGCCCCAATGCCCCAATCAATAAGAATTTGGGTAAACAATTCTTTTTTTGTTTCCGCTTTCATTTTGCCACAATCTGACAATCGGAAATCAAATCTAAAAGTGATGCCTGGCCCAACTTTAATAATTCTAATTGGAATAGGCTCTTTGAACTCTTCTAAATGGCTTGTTATGTAGTCTTCACACATCAGTCGGCAACCAGGGTCTGCTTGGACTGGGTAAGCGTCATAAAATATGTCGCTGCTGTTTTCAAAAATCTCTTTAGCGCAGGCTTCTAGCTGTTCATTGCCATTGTCTGTGAATTGCTTTTCCATAAAATCCAAATCTAAAAGATAATCAGCTTTATCACAGAAAGCAGACCTAAGTGCGCCTTTGACACTGCTTCCAGGTATGAATGGCTGGCCAGATGTATATTCAAAGGAAAAACCGTTTCTAGTATCTATATCCTGTTTATCAAAGCCATGCATTGAGCCAATTCCAACTAAAAGCCCTGGATAAAGTGTCTTAAGGAAAACAGAATGTGTTTTCAATGGGTTTTGGGGGATTTCATTTGCTATCTGCGAATTAAATATCTTATTGTATTTTCTGACAAGGTTGGTGTTGAAAAATCCATCCCCAGGCATTGTTTCATGCAAAGTTTCCCCATCAAAAAACCTGTATAAATCTCGGGTGTATAAAAAGCCAATATTGTTACTCATTTCTGCCCGCACTGCTTTCATCAAATTCGAATGTGTTCATTGCCATCTTCAGTGCGACAGACGCATTCAATAGCTGGCTGCGCGCAATCAAAACATCATCGCCTTCGATATTCTTCGCTAATTGGTCGAGGCTATTGCCTGGAAGCCTCTTATGGTATCCAGTATCTTTATTGTAATAGGCAGAGGCGATCTCAAATATTGCCTTTCCAATCACTGGCCGCTCATGTTTCTCGTTTGTGTTCGAAAACATCAACGCAGTAGGTTTGAGCCCAATTTGAAGGACGCTTACACCAAACGAGGCTACATACCCTTTATACTTGCCAGGTATTTTGCCATCCTTAACAAGGGATTGTGCTGAAGACAGCGCTTGGCTTAACATGTTGCTGACATCTTTTTTATTTACCACTAGCTACCTCTTGGAACTTGCATATTCCGTATCCAACTGTGGCATTGGCTCCAATTTGGATATAGTCTTTTTTTAGAGTGTCCTCAAGTTTTTTGCTAAATTCCATTTCTTCAAAGTAAACTTGCAGAATGAAAAGTGTCTTTCTTGGAACAAATTCCTCGTACCATAAATTTGCGCTTAACCCGCTTTCAAGTTTGTTTCTTGCAACAATTGGAAGCTCCTCCATAACCTCTGAAAAACGCTTGTCGTTTAATACAGCCAGAGAACCGCAATAAATGCTGTCAAAAACTTCTTGCTCATTTGAATCATCTGTTTTGAAGCCTCTTTTAACCAGAACAGCATGCTCAGCTTGCGAAAAATTTCCGCTTGACGGGTTTTGCTCAAACAAAATCCCATCTGCACCAGGAGGGATATTGTTCATCGCATTGCCATACCGCGTATAAATATTTTTAACAAAACTAAGCAGGGGAGGTTTTTTACCCGTTATTTCCAAAAGCGATATAGTGTCTTTCAGTATCTGGTCGCTTACACCCATAACAAAACCAAAACTAGTGCGCAGAGGATAGGCTAGCAGCATTGGATCGACAAATCTATATCTTCCCTGGAGTGTTTTAATGATCTTGTTTTCCTCATCTTTTACATCACCGCCAAAAACTGTTAGAATGCTGTCGCCATCCCATTGGTGTTTTTCACAATGCTCGCGCAAAGCCCCTTTAAGGCTTGAAGCGTGGATTGTTGGATACTTGGTGAGCACATCTTTTTGTACTTGTTTGTCTACAAGCTGCATTCCGTCTCCCAAGTCCCCCACATGAAGGTTTGTGATTGTTTCAATTGTAAATATTTTGTTATCCAAGCTATTCTCCATACTTAATAACATAATTAAACCCTGCTATTTGCAGAGGTTTGTTGTCAATTATTATTCTGCAAAAATCATCCCTTTGATCTTTTGAGTCAAAAAACCATACACTGCCAGGCTCAGCCAGCCTGTACCGGGTCGAGTTAAGTTTTAATGAGGATCCGGATGTTTGCGCAATACGCTGCACAGTGCCGCTAACCATAGCTGCTTTGCATTTGCCTGTCCAACCTTTGCCAGGAAAAAGGCAAGGCGATATAGCAACAATTCTTGGAGTGCAGTCTGGGAATTTAAATTTTGAAAGGTTATAAACCGAAGTAGAAAGAGCCGCCTTAAAAACAGTTCCATCTGCTCCCATAGGTACAAATACAGGCTCCTTTGTTAATTTGCCTATATCTACAATGCCTGTTTTGTCCAAGTCTAAATATACATTTGTCGCAAATGCATATTTTCTTTGCAAACGATACCGTTCACGAATATGGAATACGCTGTCTTCTTCATTTGTCATTTCTAAGCGATGGTTGCCCACATTAAGAAAGTCTTTGAAAATATTCTTTTTTTCAATGATTTCACCTGAAACATCCAAGTAGCTGCGGGGAAACCATTCTTTGTAGTTAAAATCTTTTAAGACTAAATCATCAGTAATCGAAACAATTTTTGAACCAGCTCTGTCAAATGGCAAAGGAAGCAATGGATATCTAAGCTCTTTATCATATACCAAAACAGGGTCAATACTTTTGATTACTCCAAAATCTGTATTGTTTGATAAAAAAGTAAAACTATTTGCGCCAATCAATTCAATTTGGTTGATTTCTTCTTCTTGCGTGTAATCCCATGAAGATTTGAACAATCCACTTATTTCAAGCAAGAGCCGGCGCACAGTGCCAAACACAGTAGATTGGGGAGGCATAATATTACTTGCAGCTAAATAGCTGGCACGCTTTTTTAGTGCTGGCCGGCTCAGACCGTTTTCTTCAATGAAAGTGCCGCTACCGTCAGAAAAAGCATTCTCGGCAGAAAAGCTATAGGCACTTAATGGCTCAAGCGTCAATAGCAGTTTGGTATAATTAGCTGGCATTTTCATTATTTTGCCTCTCTTCTTCATTTCTGTCTAAGAATTCATCATATCTAAGAACTCCATCAACCAGTGATAACAATGACTTTTTCTTCGCTTCAACCGGAGTCGTTCCATCATCTTTTGGCAAAGGCAACCGTATTGCATAGTATCCCTCAACTAACAGCCTGACCAGAATATTAATGTGGCTATCGCCTAAGGACTTGTCAAACAATAACTTGAACAAGTCGTTGTTTATTGAGGATTAATAATATAGTTCCAATTGGGGAATTTATTACCTTCTTTCAAATTAATCTTGGCGAAATCTTCATCACTTACTTT
>Ga0082212_10000186_pt1 | contig 92018 bp, 70 predicted proteins | sample TergutNt197P3_FD_71548 | JGI IMG/M metagenome (GOLD analysis project Ga0082212, IMG submission 71548) | Neocapritermes taracua P3 segment gut microbial communities from Petit-Saut dam, French Guiana - Nt197 P3 | ecosystem: Host-associated > Arthropoda: Insects > Digestive system > Gut ...
CGTTTTCATTTCAATCAGAATATAAAGGCGCAGAAGCCATCGACTGTGATTCGCGACACTTACAATGCCGGTGAAAAGTTATTCATTGACTTCGCCGGCGACACCATCGGATACGTTGACATGAAATCGGGCGAGACTGTAAAAGTACAGATGTTTGTTGCCTGTATGGCTGTGTCGGATTACGGATTTGCCATGGGTGTTCCCTCTCAAAAGTCGGAGGATTTTCTCCATGCAATCATCTGTTGTCTGAGGACATTGGGCGGCGTTCCCCATATCATTGTACCAGACAACCTCAAGTCGGCTGTTACCAAAACCGACCCTTACGAACCGGTATTAAACAACATTTTGGCAGATATGGCCAACCATTACGGCTGTGCGGTTTTACCTGCCAGACCTTATCACGCAAAGGACAAAAGTCCGGCGGAAGGTCTGGTGAAGCTGGTATACAGCCGGGTATACGCCGAATTGCGTAATGATGTTTTTTATTCGCTGGAAGAGTTGAATTGCGCTGTGTCGGAGAAGATACAGGCACATAACCGCAAACGCATGCAAAGGCTTCCCTATTCGCGGGAGGAGCACTTCCTTGCCGTGGAGAAGCCTGCCCTGTATCCGCTTCCCGATACCGACTTTGAGATACACTTCCAAACCGAACTCAAGGTCGGCATGAACGGGCATATCTACCTTGGCAGGGACAAGCACTATTACTCGGTACCCCACACATATACCGGTCAAAAAGTGAAGGTTATCTATACCCGCACGCTAGTAAAGATTTACTGTAACGGCGAAACGGTGGCTACGCACAGCAGGGATTGCAAGCCGGGCGGCTATACGGTCGTGGAGGAGCATCTTGCCCCTCATGCGAAGGCATTCCGTGACCGCTCGCCGGAATATTATATCAAGCGTGGAGAAAAAGTAATGGCGGAACTCGCCGAGGTAATCACAAAAATGTTTGAAACGTCAAAAGTTCCGCCGGAGACATTTTACAAGAGCTGCGACGGGTTGTTTCATCTGGCAGGAAGCACGGACAGCGACCTGTTTAAACAGGCTTTGGAAACAGCCTTGCAGTACGGTATCTACAAATATGGATTCATCCGTCAATTAGTCAAAAGCAAATGCGAAGGACTGAAGGAGAATAACGCTGAAAACAAACCGGTCATGCCGTCAACTCATAAGAATGTCAGAGGGAAAGAGCAGTTTCAATAAACAGCCGGATATGCATAAACATACATGTAAAAATTACATCCGGCTCTATAACGAATCGACAGGATAACCAAAAACATGTCATTACATTTTAAATAATTGCGTCATGAACAGCAAAGAAGTATTTTCATTAGGGCTTGAAAGTCCCTGCCAGGTAAGCGAAGTTTGTTTGGAAAAAGCAGATGACGGCGATCATGAGTTACACCTATATTCGGATTCTGTTCGATGTCATAAGTTTGAAAGTGGCGTCGGCAAGCACACAACTGCGCATGACACGTTTGGCGGTTCGATAATAAATGATAATCCGCACAGATTGTCCATTCTGCTCACAACTGCGCATGACACGTTTGGCGGGAGTTGGAAGCATTTATTTTATTTCCAAAACCGCTGTTATCTGCATGCGGGCGTACCCTGGCTGCCGGATTCCGAAGGCAAGGCATATCAAAGAGAAGTACCGTTGTCACGTCCGGGAGTCGGATTCACATGGCTGTCCGAAGCATTTTCCAACGTGTTGACAGCACGCGGGATGCCTGTCTTCAATGTGGTAAAAACGCCTAAGGCAACCAGCCCCCGCATTTGGAGTGTTGTCGGTTACCGGATAAAAAGAGTATTTTCAAAAGACGCTTCGGGTGAAGTCAGGCCCGTAGGCCTGGATGGGACATCGGCGTGGAAAAAGGGTCATGAACACATCGCTCAATTTGTTGATTTGGAACAGAAAAGAACAATATTTTTCACCGAAGGAAAAGATTCCGCAACAAATCTATCCACTAAAAGGAAATACGAACCGGACACGCTTTTACCGTTGTATCCGAAACTTGTGAAAGCATACCATTTGCGGCAAATGTTTTCGGATGTTTTTGACGTAAGTAATGCAGCGGAAGCAGAAGGATATTTTGGATTTTGGCGCGATCAAGCTAAGGGAGCTTCTGTTGAACCTTTCAGGAAATTTGTAAACATGCTAAAACCGAACGGATCGGGAATAGTTGCCTGTTTTGATAATAAGTTCACAGACAGAAGTATCGAAGTCATAAACTCAAAAATTCAGATAGTTAAACGTAGAACAAGAGGGTATCGCGAAACGAAAAATCACTTTTATATGCTTTATTTTTCCCTTTCTCCTTCTCCTTTCTCCGTTCAAAACTTGATTTTGATGAACTCACAAAACGTTGTAAAGCCATTTACAGTAACATTTACAGTAACATTTATAGTAACATTTATAGTAACATTTAAAAACAGAAATTTATGGATTTGATTGCAAACGAATTAAAATCATTGAGAATGCCCGGCATGGCACAATGCTGGCTCTCGTTACAGGAGACAAGACAGGCAAACGCGCTTTCATTCAGCGACGGACTGCAACTCCTCCTGCAGGCTGAAAAAGACCAGAGAAAACTAAACCGGAATGCCCGACTGATAAAAGAGGCCGGATTCCGCTATCAGACAAGTTTGGAAGAACTGGTCTTTGATTCCGCTCGCGGAATAGAAAAAAACAAAGTGTTACAATTAGCTTCCTGCGAATTCATCCGACAGGGAGTAGCCATTCTCGTCAGCGGCGCCACAGGAACCGGCAAAAGCTGGCTGGCAACAGCGCTGGCCTATCAAGCTTGCCTGTCAGGCTTCCATGTGGCATACTTCAACCTGCAAAAACTGTTCGAGAAAATTGCAGTTGCACGCATTGAAGCCGTTTTGCCTAAATTCTTCGACAAACTGGCACAGACCGATCTGCTTGTAATAGATGATTTCGGAATGAAAGTGCTTGAGGGACAACAACTGCTCGACTTCCTCGAAGTCATTGAGGATAGACATGCCAGAAAATCAACCATCATTATCAGTCAATTGCCAATTGCCGAATGGTATGAAATCCTGAGTACAAACACAACCGCTGCCGATGCAATCCTCGACAGAATTGTGCATACCGCAGTGCGTTTTGAACTGAAAGGAACGAGCCTTCGAAAAAAATAACTATATTTGCAGCGCTTGATCTTTAAAATTTGACAAATAGTGAACGGATATCACCGTTTTCGTGGGGGGGTATACTCCGTTTTTTCCAAAGAAATCACCAAATTCCGGTGCCTACTAATCGAACCATTCGTGGAATTGAAACTGCTGGATCGTTAGAAGGAATTTCAAGATCAATTTCTCTACTAATCGAACCATTCGTGGAATTGAAACTTTCTTTCAGGTCGGTCAGGCATAACGAGATGGTGCTACTAATCGAACCATTCGTGGAATTGAAACATGTCACACGTGAGTTTATGCTCGTGTGATAAAGAAAACTACTAATCGAACCATTCGTGGAATTGAAACAAAAGGATTTCAGCTTCTTTTGTCCCTGCTCGGTCACTACTAATCGAACCATTCGTGGAATTGAAACATAAAGTATATCAGCTTGTCGAGTATTGCGCCGTACTACTAATCGAACCATTCGTGGAATTGAAACTTTCGTTGTGCGTTGCGTGCCCGGATTTTGATTTCGCTACTAATCGAACCATTCGTGGAATTGAAACAAATTTCTAAGTTTCAATACTTCTTTCTCTCTTAATACTACTAATCGAACCATTCGTGGAATTGAAACATCGACGCCATTATCCCAGCCATTGCCCCGTTGACTACTAATCGAACCATTCGTGGAATTGAAACAGCGTCAAAGCTGGCGTTCTTTCAAAAAACTTAACCTACTAATCGAACCATTCGTGGAATTGAAACGAAATCCCGCGCCATCCGCAATGCAGGCGTTTCAAACTACTAATCGAACCATTCGTGGAATTGAAACGCGACCCCCTGCGTGACAGGCACGGTACTACAATCATCTACTAATCGAACCATTCGTGGAATTGAAACGGAGATGAAAATCTCATATCCGTCATCGTCGTCCCTACTAATCGAACCATTCGTGGAATTGAAACTTACTACCACTGAGGTTTGGATAAGGATAATATTCCTACTAATCGAACCATTCGTGGAATTGAAACCTGTGTATATGTCCATAACTCCATTCACTATTAACTACTAATCGAACCATTCGTGGAATTGAAACTAGGTTTAAACTGTGGTACAGGAACAATTTCGTTCTACTAATCGAACCATTCGTGGAATTGAAACACGAGACCAGCGAAGGCATCCCCATCGACGACAGCATCTACTAATCGAACCATTCGTGGAATTGAAACTTTGTCTCATGTGAATAATACTGACTTGCATAGCCACTACTAATCGAACCATTCGTGGAATTGAAACCTGTACGAAACGACGCAGTAGCGGGACGGGTCGCGTCTACTAATCGAACCATTCGTGGAATTGAAACTTTCTTTCACTGCGATTGCTGTGAAAGAGATTATACTACTAATCGAACCATTCGTGGAATTGAAACTACGGTTCAGTTACTATAAATGATATCTGGAATAATCACTACTAATCGAACCATTCGTGGAATTGAAACTTTTGTTTCTACCGCTTCTCTCGATGCGATGTATTCTACTAATCGAACCATTCGTGGAATTGAAACCGTAACATTATCACCAGCTGTGAAACCATTGTTACCTACTAATCGAACCATTCGTGGAATTGAAACTCGGGTCAAGCGGAATTACGTCAGACAGCAGGTTTACTACTAATCGAACCATTCGTGGAATTGAAACCTGCAAGGGGTCAGCCAGCAACGGCGTTATCCTTCTACTAATCGAACCATTCGTGGAATTGAAACAAGACGCTAGCTAATGCCGGCATCCAGATAGCTGCACTACTAATCGAACCATTCGTGGAATTGAAACTGATATTAATGTATTAAGTAGATGTTATTAGATGATACTACTAATCGAACCATTCGTGGAATTGAAACAACACTTTATGATCATCATATTGTGCTTCTTTTTTCTACTAATCGAACCATTCGTGGAATTGAAACGGGCTCAACGAGGTGGAGAAGTAAATGTCCCTGTCTACTAATCGAACCATTCGTGGAATTGAAACTTTCATCAGTCAAGAATCCTTTTCCCAGTCCTTTGGACCTACTAATCGAACCATTCGTGGAATTGAAACGCGACAAACTCTGTATCGAAACAAAATTAGCCCCGTCTACTAATCGAACCATTCGTGGAATTGAAACATAGTCATAAGTGTCCTTAAACTCACCTGAGACACTACTAATCGAACCATTCGTGGAATTGAAACCGTCAGTTTGGTAAGATAGATAAGTTTGATTATTACTACTAATCGAACCATTCGTGGAATTGAAACTGATTTTCTATAAACATTGCGTCTACAGAGCTCAAACTACTAATCGAACCATTCGTGGAATTGAAACATGTAACTCGGTTTTGGAATTATCGAAGTAATTCCAACTACTAATCGAACCATTCGTGGAATTGAAACTCCTTACGTAACATATTATCAAACTCGTTGAAATCTCTACTAATCGAACCATTCGTGGAATTGAAACAATGAGTATTCAGAACTCACGAAGTGAATTTGATTACTACTAATCGAACCATTCGTGGAATTGAAACTTTCCGGGACTGACACGTTGAGCGATATGCTTGCCTACTAATCGAACCATTCGTGGAATTGAAACGTACTTTTTTCAAGACTAACGCGTCTGCTTTGCAGACTACTAATCGAACCATTCGTGGAATTGAAACAAAAACCTTGGTCGCTGCAACCTACTATCTGATGACTACTAATCGAACCATTCGTGGAATTGAAACATCCGCACTCAATACCCCTTTCGTATCTTGATACTTCTACTAATCGAACCATTCGTGGAATTGAAACGAATATTCACATGCTACCAGTACTCTCATATTCATCTACTAATCGAACCATTCGTGGAATTGAAACTGCATCGCTCTTGTGTCAAGTAGTTGTTATATCGTACCTACTAATCGAACCATTCGTGGAATTGAAACGCGTATATCGGAGGTTTGCCCCGACAATTCGGAAACTACTAATCGAACCATTCGTGGAATTGAAACTTGAAAGAAAATCTAATGTAATCATAATAATATAACGCTACTAATCGAACCATTCGTGGAATTGAAACAACAGGATTATATGGAAGGATTGGGAAAAATTCATCTACTAATCGAACCATTCGTGGAATTGAAACTCTGAGCGGAAGGAGTATTATACTCATTCTGTTCACTACTAATCGAACCATTCGTGGAATTGAAACTGGGGTCGAACGTGATGGATGTGTCGACCAGGAATTCTACTAATCGAACCATTCGTGGAATTGAAACTCGAATGATGCAGGTATGATAACAAGAAATCTGCTGACTACTAATCGAACCATTCGTGGAATTGAAACTTGCCCCGTTGACGAAGCAAAAGAAATAAAATAAACTACTAATCGAACCATTCGTGGAATTGAAACTATCTTCTTCCCCTATCCGCAATCTCTTCTCCCTTCCTACTAATCGAACCATTCGTGGAATTGAAACCTTCTAGTATTAGATGTGGTACTAACTTTCCCATATCTACTAATCGAACCATTCGTGGAATTGAAACCCCCTGCCGCATTCGGGTCAGCCTCAAAATACATCGTCTACTAATCGAACCATTCGTGGAATTGAAACTTTTATAGTTAGGAGATACCGGCTGTCCGTTTAATGCTACTAATCGAACCATTCGTGGAATTGAAACAATTGTCTAGGAAGTCCTCCTATATAGCTTGGCTTCTACTAATCGAACCATTCGTGGAATTGAAACTTATGGTATTGTGTGCATATCCGTTATTTCGTGCCTCAACTACTAATCGAACCATTCGTGGAATTGAAACTGATTGCGTGAATGGGCGTTCCAAGTGAGAATTTGTCTACTAATCGAACCATTCGTGGAATTGAAACTTCGTATATTCGAATCTATCTGTTATATGATTTACTACTAATCGAACCATTCGTGGAATTGAAACTTACGATTCTGAAACGTCAAAGACTGTACAGGTTCTACTAATCGAACCATTCGTGGAATTGAAACAGACGAATAACGCCAAAAGAACTCGATAAACTTTGCTACTAATCGAACCATTCGTGGAATTGAAACGGCACCTCTCAAAACGGCCAGGACGCATATTTTTCTCTACTAATCGAACCATTCGTGGAATTGAAACTTTATGCCAAAAAAGCGGCTGATGATTGCGGGACCTACTAATCGAACCATTCGTGGAATTGAAACTGGGCTTTTGACCGTGTTGTTAAAGAGGACAGGGCTACTAATCGAACCATTCGTGGAATTGAAACAGCGCTTTTGATATTGTCTTTTCCTGAATCCCGATCTACTAATCGAACCATTCGTGGAATTGAAACTGAAAACAAGACTTAACAATTCAGCAAAGTTTTCCTACTAATCGAACCATTCGTGGAATTGAAACTGTACCTGCGCGCCAGTTCTTTGGCGCGTTTCAAATCTACTAATCGAACCATTCGTGGAATTGAAACGATACGGTCGAAGGAGGTAACAGAATTATAAATAAACTACTAATCGAACCATTCGTGGAATTGAAACATGCCATATACAGCCATTTGTATGGGGGAAGCACCTACTAATCGAACCATTCGTGGAATTGAAACAAATTTTCAGGCTGAAATAGAACTAGAGGTACCCCTACTAATCGAACCATTCGTGGAATTGAAACTTACTTCAATGTCATTTTCATCATATCCCAGATTTTCTACTAATCGAACCATTCGTGGAATTAAAACAAGCATGGAACGCTTGACAGGATGTCTGCGTATGGTCTATCAAACCATTCACAAATCTAAACTTCCCAATTCGCGCAAATCCGCGCAAATTAGCGGACGCTATTAATCAGACAATTCTTTCAAATTAAATACCCTCATTTGGCAAACCTGAACAAATCACTCCGGCCAAGTTTAACTTCATTTTGTGGTGTTCTTTCTAAATTGATATTGCGGCCCAAGACATCGCCTACTGCAATGTTACCTTCAACCGTTATCTTCTTACATAGCTCAAATGTCAGGCCGTATTTTCTTTTGTGAAATGGTTCGAATTGCTGACTTCTGACGAGTTTGTTGTTTGAGAAGACAAGATTTTCGACCGATAGTGCATATAGGACAGGATAGTCAAACAAGTGGAATTCATTATCGACGATACGAATGTTTTGATGAAAAGGTTTCTTGGGGTCGGGTTGTGGTATCTCTGGGAAAATGCTGATGACACCCTCGCAAAACTGATACATGGATGTCATACAGGGCGGTTTGAAAATGTTTTTGGATATTAGCACATCCTTTACGGCGCCTGTTTCATACCATTGATTCGCATCGCCGGCAATGAGGATAGCCGTACCGCTCGATTCAAAGATGTTGTTTTCAATAACTGCCTTGCCAGGGGTAGATATTAATATTCCTCTTGCCCTGCAACTTTTGAAATGCGAATCCTTTATTAGTACATTGCACGTCCAAGTGAGATTCTCCAGGGCATTTCCATCTGTAATCCTGTCAGGAATAGCTTGTTGGAAAGTAATATCAAACAACTCGTCGTCGATTTTCCGGAAGTCGCTTACCACTCCAGTTGCAATGGTTAGCATCGATTTGTTATCAATAAAACCAACTGTTTCGCCGGGTCGCGCCCAATGAAGGCCGACTGTTTGATGATGCATGAATTTGCACCGCAATGTAAAATTATCTACCCTTTCGATAACGCGCACCGATGTCCCGTGCACATTGATCGGATCGTCCATAAGCGCATGGAAAACGCAATTTTCCACAACCACGTCGCCGCGGCAGTTCGAGTAGTGAAAACCGTCGTCATGTCCGGCAAGTATCCGCCCTTTTTGTTCGTTGGGAATACACCTCACGTTTCTGAACGTTAATTGTTCGGCATATTGCGACAGGATACCCAGGCCGGCACAGTGGTACATATCCAGGTTTTCGATACAGACGTTCTTACTGTCAATGATAAAGACCCCAGCATGATCGCGCGCGCTATGGCGTAAGACCAATAAGTTCCCGACCGACGGCTTCCGGGTAAACGCAAAATTCAAACGTACAACTCCCTGCGACAGTTCGGTTGCCTTATAGTTTTGCCAACCAGCCCCCATACATCCCGCATCACCCGTTTTATAGGCGACCCTGTGCGTTTCACTTTCAAATTCCATCGTGCTGTTCCATCGACTTTTCCAACCTTCGCCAACGAAAACCAGCTTGCCGTTTTCAATGCAATAGGGCGATTCATACGCATTGATTTTCAGGTAGATATAATCGTCGGTGACAGCAAGGACTGACGCTTGTGCAGTCAACGGAATATCCCAGTCGATCGAAAGGTTTTTGATGACGACATTCCGGCTGTTGTCAACCGTAAAAGGTTGCATCCTGTCATGGAAAACAAAATCGGAACCATTGCCATCGATGGTCAGCCCATCTTTCCCGTCAATCAGGATCGCTAACCGTTTGGGATTATTATCTGTTGTATTTGATTCGTAGTAATCCCTTTCAATACAATGATGCGGCCAAAAATCGTACCTTCCTTTCGGGAAAATAACGACCGTGTTTCCCGCATCACGGCATGCCTCCATAGCCTTAATAACGTAGGGAACGGCATTTACACGCATATCGGGTTGCAGGCCAAAGTCAGAAACCCGAATTGTATCCAAGTGTGGCATTTGAGAAAACGCCGTCATGCAGCATACGAATAAAGATAAACCTAAATATTTTTTCAAAACGTTTAATTATTAATTAATTAATAGCCATCTTTCTTTATTTTAGCAAAAAGTTGGCGCTTCGCCGACAAAGATACGGTTTTCTTTTATAATATTCAATATGCAGCAATTGGGGGGTGCATTTCAAATTGTCGCTTTACAACCTTTCCGTCATTGCGAGACAACTTGTTGTCGAAGCAATCCAGTGAAAAACAATGCATTATTGTACTTTCTGGATTGCTTCGCAAGCTCGCAATGACGGGCGACTCAAAACGTCATTTCCTACTGTTTGGTGGCACACCATCCTCATTCGCAATGACGGGATGCGACAATTTGAAATGCACCCCAATTGGGGGGGTGCATTTCAGCTTTTTAAAACCCCATAACAAAAATATTTTTGGCTTAAAGATGAAGAATATTTGGTAAATAAGATTAATTTTGTAGTCGAATCAGTTTTCGGGCAGAAGGTACTAATGAAAGTATATTCCGGGAATCAATGATTTTGTTTCTGACGCTGCTTTTAATATGATTAACAATTAAATAACTGCAATATGAAAATGGCTAATTCTAAAATGATTGCTTTGGTGGTTGCGCTGGTAACATGCTGTTCGGAGGTAACAGTTTTTGCGCAGAAGAGGACAATTTCAATAACTGACTTGGGCTACGTGCCGGGAAGTCGAAGAAATGTCGTTCCGATGGTGAACGATGCGTTGAAACAATGTATGGCTGACGAAACCGTTACGATTGTTTTTCCAAAAGGTCGGTATGACTTTTGGCAGGACATGTCTACTCCTTCCAGCAGGTTTACGATCGGTATTTCCTTGAACGGTTTGAAGAATGTGGTCATCGACGGAGATAGTTCCGAATTTGTTTTCCATGGCAATATGCAAATCGCGCGTTTCTCGGGATGCGAAAACATCGAAATGAAAAATTTTTCTGTCGACTGGGATTTTCCCTTTATGTACGAGGGTATATATCTCCATTCGACCGACGAGTATATCGAACTGTCATTTGATACCCATCAATATCCCTATGTCATTGAAAATGAAAAGTTTTTCATGACCGGCGAAGGATGGAAAGCAGCGCCCATGGGATATTTCAACCTGTTTGACAGAGATACGAAGGAGATTCTTTACAAGACGCATGATGGAAATAATGCCCGACTGTTCGAATCGAAAGCCGTAGAGATAAGGCCGGGCGTCGTTCGCTTCTATGGAAAGCCGAACATCAAACCGCCAAACGGGACTTATACAAACTTGATGGCAGGCCGTTATATGACGGTGGGTATCGACATATCCAACAGCAAAGACGTATATTTAAAGGATATCATCATTTATCATGCGCTAAGTCATGGCGTGGTCGGGTCGCGAAGCGAAAATATCACCTTAGATAATACAACCATGACCATTAACGAGAAAAAAGGACGTGTCACAAGCATCATCGCCGACGCTTCTCATTTCGTGAACTGTAGAGGTCTGATAAAGATAATCAATTGCGCGCATACGGGTGCCATGGATGATTTTATCAATGTGCATGGCTCGATGATCAGAATAGATTCGATCATTGGCAGCAATGCGGTTGTCGCGCAAAGAGCAGCGGGAGAGCCCGGCGAGGAAATTTGGTTCATTAATCCTGTTCACTGTCAAAGATCGGAAGCGTACGTCATCGAATCAGTCGAACCTACAGACAAAGGCTCAAAAATCACCTTCACCGCCCCGCTGCCAAAAGACATGAAAAAGGGTGATTATATTGAAAACAAAACATGGACAGCCGAGTTGGAACTTCGTAATTGCAGAATCCTGAAACAACACCGCGCAAGGGGCATTCTGGTTACTACGCCGAAAAAGGTCGTGATAGAAGACAACTATTTCAAAACTGCCGGAACGGCTATTCTGATTGAAGGCGATATGAGTTACTGGTTTGAATCAGGCGCCAACAGGGATGTCTTGATACGGAATAATGTGTTTGACAATTGTGTGACTTCCGGCGTTCATACCGGCAACAAATGGGAATGGGGTGAAGCAATCATCACGATTACGCCCTCTCACAAACCTCAAAATGAACATTCCAAGCCCTATCATCAAAATATTCGTATCGAAAACAACGTTTTCAAAACGTTTGACGTTCCGCTTGTACACGCAGTTTCCGTCAGCGGGTTATCGTTCAAAAACAATGAAGTCGTTCGCACATACGCATTCGAACCTTATTTGTGGCAAAAAACATCGTTTTTCTTAGATGGCTGCCGCGAAGTAGTCATTGCCGGCAATAAGATTCACGACGAATATGTCATCAGGACTATCGAAGCACAGCACATGAGAAGGTCGGACGTCAAACATGAAGGGTTTAGTTTAACTTTAAAATAAGAACTACAAGAGACAAATTTGTATTGAATTGGGCGGTTCTCCGCCGGAATTGGCGAAAGCGAAAGCGAAAGCTAGGGAACAGCTGAACAAGGCCGTAGTATCATCTATTTTTCAAGGTCTGAAAGTTTGATTTTTTCAAATACAATCCCTTCGTAGGGCCTCTCATATCCAGCTTCATAGAAGCATCCAATATCGCCGTCGGGCAGTCTGACAATTTCGGAATAGGCAGCTGGACCGGGGTACAACACCATCGATTTGGCCCAGGTAACGCCGTCGTCGTAACTCAAACGCAAGGTCATGTTACATCTTTTGTCGGTGTTGGCCGGGTTGGAGAAAAGCAACCTGCCTGTTCCTTCCTGACTGAATGAATAGCGATGCATGGCAGCCTGACAAATCGGTTCAACAAGTACAACATCCGATTTAAAATCGGTCCAGGTGGCGCCTCCATCACGGCTGATAGCCGTCTTCCTGTTCTTTTGCGTACGGTCGTAGTTTCGCATGTTCAGTAGCAACGTACCGTCTGAGCTTTCGGCAACCGTACATTCATTGACTTGATCCACGGGTGAGTTGCCGCCTAATTGCCATGTCTTCCCGTGATCGTCCGAATAGATGGCATGTGAAAAATATTTTTTAGAACCCGCTTCAATATGATCGCAGGGAACGACCATGCGTCCCTTGCAGGGGCCGTGAACAAGCTGTATCCCTTGACAGGGGCCGGTGGCATACCAGGTCCAGTCGTCACGTTTTACATCTTTTGTAATTTCCACAGGGGTCGACCAGGTGATGCCATCGTCAGTAGAATGGGTTATAAAGACACGACGGGTATCCTTGCTGGTCAGATCAATGATTTGAGGTTCGCGATCCGCTCCCAGATTCCAGGTCATCAGTAAAAAGATGGTACCGGTTTCACGATCAACTACCGGAGCGGGGTTGCCGCATACATTTTCGCCGTCGTCCCATATCACCTGGAGCGGGCTCCATGATTTGCCGCCGTCGGTCGACCGTTTGAGTACCAAATCTATATCGCCGGTATCCGAACTTGAATTTTTACGTCCTTCTGCAAAGGCTAATAGCGTCCCATTGTTGGTTACTGTCATCGCCGGAATACGGAAAGTATTGTATCCGTCATCGCCGCTTACAAAAAGAAAATCAAGTTTCTTATTCTCGTAATCAATCCATACCTTCATTTCGCCGGCTTCGCGGTTGTCCCAGGCATAGTATGGAACAAGATTGAGGGTCCGCGTACCGTCAGTGGCTTGTATACACATCACACCGTTTAGTATCGGCCTGAAAGTATTCGTATATTTCATATCCCACGAAAGTACCTGTTTCTCAAAATCATTCGGATTGTCGGTCTGTTCGATGCAATAAACGAGCGGCCCGCGTTGAATAGCGCGTTTTCCGGTATTTTCCTTCACCTGGGGATCGGACGCAATCACTTCAACAGGCATGTCGAAGTGAATGGTGATACGATCGCCGCTTTTCCATTTCCGGTTCACGACGGCATACCCTTTTTCCAGCTTGGGCGTATCCATCTTTGCTCCATTTACAGCAATCGAATAGTTTTTACACCATTCGGGGATACGAAGCCGGATGTCTTTTTTCAAAACAGAAGATAGATGCTCGATGACGATATTTACCGAGCCTTCCCATGGATAATTTGTTTCCTGCCGGAGGGTTATCTTTTCTTTTCCAACTGGAAATTCGGCTGTGTTTCCCATATACAGGTTCACCCATATTGCGCCTCCCGAAACGCCGTAGATATAATTGCCGATCGAAGGCAGAAAGCGCGATACCTGGCTTGGGCAACATGCGCAGCCATACCATTCCTGCCTGTGATGACCGCCTTTCGAAGCTAATGGATTGACATAAAAAAACCTGTCGCCGACAAGCGAAATGCCTGCCAGCGCGCCGTTGTACATCGAACGTTCGACGACATCACCATATTTGGAATCGCCCGTAAACATGATCATGCGCGAGTTCCAATAGACCATCCCCACCGAAGCACAAGTTTCGCAGTAGGCATCGTAGTTCGGCAAATCATAATCTTCCGTGAATCCTTCGTTATGACGTGATGAACCTATTCCGCCAGTCACATACATGTTTCGTAAAACCACATGGTCCCATACGCGGTCGAGCGCTTCGATATATCCCGAATCTCTTTTCAGGGCTGCCACATCGGCCATGCCGCAAAACAGGTACATGGCGCGAACCGCATGACCGCCGATTCCTGTTAAATCGCGAAGTGGTATATCATCCTGACAGTAGCGTGCGTCCCTTTTACCCCAGCTTCCGTGACCGTGTCCGCGTTCTTCCAGCAGCCAGCTGGAGAAGTCAAGAAAACGTTGATCGTCAGTCACATTGTATAGTTTGACAAGCGCCAGTTCGATTTCTTCATGACCCGGTACCCAGTGGCGTTTACCAGGCCCGAAGATGTCCATCAGATGGTTTGCCATGCGAATGGAAACATCGAGCAGTTTGCGTTTGCCGGTAGCCTGGAAGTAGGCAACGGCCGCTTCCATCATGTGTCCGGCGCAATACATTTCGTGCATGTGCATGTTCGACCAGCGTTTATCCAGGCCGGTAAGCGTATAATAGGTGTTGATATAGCCGTCAGGCTGCTGGGCGGCGGCAATTTTATCAATCCACTCGTCGGCTTTTCTTTCTAATTCGGGATCGGGATGATTCATCAAGGAATAGGCAATGCCTTCAAGTGCTTTGTAAACATCCGAATCGTCGAAGTAAATACCCGAATGAACGCCTTCGCCTTTTGCGGCATTTTCGAAATTTTGCATACGACCGGTCTGGTTCTCAATCTGGTCAATGCAGACGGCTAATGTATTGGCAGTATGATTTTTCAGACGTGGCGTCCAAAAACTGTCGGTAATGGTTACGTGCGAAAAATCTACCGGTTCAATCATTTTGAAAGGCTGTTCCGCATGGTGGCAACTCCAAAGGATTACACAAGAAACAAGTAGGCATAAAATCTTTTTCATTATCGTGGGGTTTATTAATAATACAGCGCAAAAGTACTTTTTTTCTATTGTTTTTCAAAATAATTGTAAAAAAAGGGTGCATTTTCATGTTGCATTTTGAGATTTTTTACTACTTTTGCCACGAGAGATTTTATGTTGATTCTTTTTTATCTGTTTCATCCACTGTAAAGATTTATAAATCATGGAAAAAGTATTATTGTTAGGGTTATGGTTCGCTTTTCTTGTCTCATGCAGTTATTCAAAAAACGACGTAGTCGTTTATCAAGCGCCCGAAGGAGAAGTGTTGAACACAAAATTTAAAGTGACGGCAAACGGCGTTGAAGTACCCGTCTACAATGCCAGAATATGTACGGAAGACATGCCCGGTCGCCATAAAGCGGGCATTGTCGCCGAGGCCGACAAGTATTATGATATTACCGGTTTTGCTTCTTTTGACATGAAAAAGGGGCCTGTCAAAGTGACTGTTTCTGTGGACAATCCGATATATACGGCAAAGATACTTCCCACCTCTTATGGCGTCATGCCCCATATTAACGGCAGCACCGTCACGTTTGAGGTTGACAAGCCTCAACACGTGACCGTAGAGGTCAATGGCGACCATATTCGTTCGTTGCACCTGTTTGTCAATCCGGAGGAAACCGATATTCCCGACCCGAACGATCCGGACGTGATCTATTATGGACCCGGCATACACGAAATCACGTCTGTTTCGGTAATCGGCGATAATAAAACCGTCTATATTGCAGGTGGGGCTGTTGTAAGGGGCATTTTATCCGACGATGAGGCAGGTCGCCGCGGGGCTTCGTTCGTCCTCAAGGGAAACAACATTACTTTTCGCGGACGCGGGATATTTGATCAAGGGCTGGTGCCCCGCGCGCGTGGTCGCCAAACGATGAGCGTGACCGTCGACGGGTTTAAACTCGAAGGGGTTGTGTTGTGCAATTCCAGTACATGGACCGTTTCTTTGCGCGACTGCAATAACGTGCATATCGACAACATGAAACTTTTCGGACATCGTGCCAATTCCGACGGCATTGACGTCAACTCAAGCGTTGATGTATTGATCGAAAACTGCTTTCTCCGCACGTGGGACGATCTTGTCGTCATCAAGACGTTGAGGGGATCAAACCAGGATGCCAGCCATATCCATGTACGCAAATGTGTGCTGTACAACATGATTGCCCATGCGCTGAGTATTGGAGCCGAACTGACAAGGAAAGTAGAAGACGTGCTGTTTGAAGATTGCGACGTCATCGGCGACCAGGGACGCGAATGGACGTTGCGGATATATCACACCGACGCGGCTTTGATAAAGAATGTGAGATTCGAAAATATCCGAATCGAAGAATCCGTCAAGTTTGCTTCCTTATGGATAAACAAAGCTATTTGGACAACCGATACCCTACGTGGCCGTATTGAGGATGTAGTATTCAAAAACATCACGGTGAATAATTCAGGATATCCGCTCCACAAAGAGTTTGAGTTTCTCGGTTTCGACGAAAAAAGTTCAATCAACAACGTGCTGATTGATAATGTGACGATCAATGGCAGAAAAGTTGTTCAGGAAGATATCGTACGCAATCCCGGAAGAGAAACCAAAGAGGGTATCGTGATGAACGACTTTGTGTATGATGTGACGGTAAAATAAATCGGACCAACCATGCTAATTCATTGAATTAAAATGGTTTGTCCGATATTTTGCGGAGAAAGAGGGATTCGAACCCCCGGAACCTTGCAGTTCAACGGTTTTCAAGACCGCCGCAATCGACCACTCTGCCATCTCTCCTTGTACTTGCCGAAAAGGCGGTGCAAAGGTAAGAAAAAAAAATCAGTTATCCCACAAAGGATCATAAACTATCAATGATTTTTTATCCGAACCAAGACCTATATACAATAAGTTATCAACTGAATAGACACAATGAACCGCTTTTCTGTGGCTTTCCGGCAAGCGTGACTTCCTGGTCCATACATTCGTTTCGGGGTTATATTCCAGGATGTAATCGCTTTCATCTATGATATAAATACGTTTGTTACACACTTCTCCGCCCAAAACATTTCCTGTAACCGGATAGGTGGTTGCCAGATTCCATGAGGTTGCGCCATCCGACGTCGTCCACAGGCTTCCGTTACAAACGTCGACGGTATCTCTTCCCATTCCAACGTATGGAACTTTATCTACTACGACAGCGATACCGCCATATTGCTTCACGGGGAAATCCGTCATTTTTCGCCAGTTTGTATAGGGTACTTCATAACGCCAAACATCTTCCCGAACAGTGTCCGCACTCATGCCGCCAATAAAATAAATGCTATTAGAATACGCGTATCCCACTGTTTTATTGACAATGGCCGAATCGGCAGGTACGGCATCGTAATAACTCCATCTATTTTCGAGCGGCGCCATGTAATGATATACGCCGGGCTGTTCGCTCCCACTTCCATTTTCGCCGCCATAAACGTATGCAGCAGCTCCGTAGGAAACGCCTGTTTGCCATTTTGACGGAGCCCCAATGAACGGGCGGCATCGCTCCCAGTTATTGTTGAGGATTGAATAGCTCCATAGTTCATCCGTATAACTTGCCCCAAGGTCGCCTCCCAAAATATAAAGGTGCCAGTCAATTGCAAAATAAGCAAACGAGTAACGCGTATCTTCGCCCCGAAACGGAGCCAGTCCGGTCGTGAAAACTTTAGGCGTCGTAAATTGCTCGACTTCTCCATATCCCTCGCCCTGCTCATTTTTTGCATACGCACGTACGTAATAGGTGGTTCCTCCTTTCAACCCGGTGAGGCTTCCCGAAAACGCGTTGCCAGTAACAATCAAGGGTAAAAATGAATCGTCGCTGATGTTTGGCCTGGTATTGGTCGTCGACCAGCAAATGCCGGAGGTGATAACCGAAGTCATACCCATATCGCTAATCACACCGCCAACAACTGCGTTCCCGTATTGCATATTCGTTACTATTTCGGTTCTGACTGTCGGAAGATCCATTTTCGACTGGACAAGGATAGCTTCGCCATAGACGGTAATATTAAAATTGCTTGTTGCATAAGCGCGCACGTAATATTTTACGTTCGATTTAAGGCCGGATATTTTGCCCGTAAAAGCGCCTGAGCCGTTACCCATGTTTTCGAAGTCGTTTGAAAGGGTCGGTTCGGAAGTAATCGTATCAACCGCCCAACAAAAACCGCGGTCGATGACTGTAACCGTTTCATCGTCGCCATTCGTAACGGACGAACGGAGTGTAACATTCGTGAAATCCCTCTCCTCTACCGTGGTTATGCCAATCACGGGCTTGCCATCCCTCGTATACAACGAATCAAGGTCGCCTGTAGATTTCCCGTATGAATTTGAGACAAAGGCCCGAACAAAATACCAGGTAGCGGGGGTCAGCCCGTGTAGCCGACAAACAAACTGCGTTCCTGTCGTAGCTGTTACCGGATAGCTTGCTTCATAATTCACGGAATCAACCCCATCAGGTTTCCCTTTTTCATAGAGGTAAACCCCCATTGCGTGTATATCGCCTTCGCCTGCAAATTTAATCTCCCCGCCAGCGATGGCGTAGGAAGCACGTATTGAATCGACATCCGGTTTCAGCGTCGAAACATCCACCGCCCCTATGTTTGTGGTGGTTTCGCACGCCGCCCCAAACCCCGTATCTTTCGAGTTGATGGCATACGGACGGAAATAATAGTGCGTATTATGCGATAATCCCACGATTGTCAATGCGTAATCGCCAATTCCTACACCCGAATCCTTGATTTGGTTGCCTCCATTTTCTATTGATGGCAATGGGTTGAGGCCGTAAAAGAAACCTCTTTCCGTTATCCTTTCTCCATTTTCCTTGCCAATTTTTGCTTTTACGGTGATGGACGATGCCGTTTTGCCGGTTATTTCGGTTGAGCCTTCTTCAAACACCGGCGCACCAGCGCCCAGTACCTCCGGCGTCATTTTCGGGTCGTTGTCGTTAACGCAACTGCAAAGTCCCATCAACAAACAGACCGATAAAGCTGTAAACAGTAACTTTTTCATTTTCGTCAAATTTTTAAAAAAATACGCCAAAACCTGCGTTTGCAGATAAATATTTAAAATTAAGCATACTACAGCCCAATGAGCCATAGCATGTCTTCCCTATTCTTAGGGTGCCGTCCAAGTCCAGGGCAACCCCTTCAAACGATGTTTCGCCATTATATTTTGCCCAGAAAGTACCTTGCGGATTTGCTTCGACAAGGCCGATTTTTTCAAATTTATACAGTACAGCCCGATTGCAGTAACCGGCTCCTGCGGAGATATGAAAGGATGGAGCTGCCTTAATCACAATACCTCCCGTACCGATCAACGTGTTTGATCTTTTAACTTCTAAAGGTTTGGGCAGCGCATTATTCAATCCACCCGCTATGTTTCCGATACCGTCGCACACTTCCGAATAATCCTGAAACGATAAATTCGACCGGAAACGAAGATACCATCCGACCCTCCGGCCTACACCTCCCGCCGTCAAGCCAAAAGGAGCTTCAAATGTTGCAGCATAGCCGGTAAAAAATTGCATTTTAACTTTTTCACGTTCAGGTTTATTCCCGCTTTGACCTGCATGATTCGGAAATGGACTTTGATAGGGATTCGGATAGGGATTCCGGATTTCTTCCAGCCGTTGCACCCATAAATCGGCCGTTGCTTTGTTTGGCTCTGTCCCTATTCCTTCCGTATAGTACATGACAAGCAGATTCATGCTCGATGTATCACTTAGCTGCGTCGCATTATTGACTAAACAACTCAAACACCGTTCCATCACGGTGTTCATGAGCATACGCATTGATGTGTCAATCTGCCAAATTGCCGTCAACTGTTTGATACTGTACGGGTCGCAACTCGACGAAACGCCTGATTCATAGAACGCTTGAGCCAAAGTGAAGTCGAGATCCTTCATTGCCTCGTCTCCATTCCTGTTATATTCATAATTTTCAGTCTGCCTTTGCGCTGTCGCAATACAGGCTGAAAACATCAACATCAGGATGAAACCGGTTTTTTTTTCCATATCTTACTTCTTTCCTAAATGAATTCACGTTACAAAGATAGGCGATTATAACAAAAGAAAGAAAAAAACAGCAGAAAAAATCAAAAAATTAATTGGGAGACAAATCATGCTGCACTTTTTTGCCATTTGTATTCCATATATCAATCGAACCGTTGGCCTTTCTAAATTCACGGTTGCCATTCGGCAATTCACTCGAAATGATATACTCGCATGGGATAATTTCCGTCCCCGAAGCATCTATCGCCCCGTAAAGCTTTTTTTCAATATGGCGTACATATGTTAAATCACCAAACGAACCAATGGTCGTATACTGAGCCAGCCGTTCCTGTTTTTCCTGCTCGCTTATTTTTGATCTACATTCATCGATGAGTCTGTTTATTTCCGTCAAATCGCCGTCAATCTTTTTTGCAATGTCGGAAGCGTTTACAAAATCATCAAGGGCTCCCTTCAGTCCGCCCATGGACATTTTTGTCAACCCATCCTCAATCAAATCTTTACATTGCTTTTCCTCTTTGGCTTTTTGCGCGGGAGTCAGAGCCGCAGGTGAAGTTTGGCCGTCAGTAACGGTATTTACAGGGGTCGTTTGAGGTGATGGATTGTTGTCGGGCTGGCGAACGCGATTATTGTCGGGCTGGCGAACGGGATTGTTATCGGGCTGGCGAACGAGATTGTTTTGAACGGACTGTTCATTAGTTTCCGTTTCCGTTTCCGAATCAGCAATTTCAAGCGTGCCCAAGTCCGTACTGTCAGTAGGCCCATCCATCATTTTTGCCGTATCCCCCGGTGTCCTGTTCATTCCGTCAGGATCAATATTTCTACCTCCAGTATCAGCAAACAAACTGTAAATGGCAAAGCAGATGACGGCGATTAGCAATATGGATGCAACCATCGTTACCCGGCGAAATACGGAGCGACGCTTGGGCGTTTTTTTTGATTCGGACGTAATAACGGGGGGCGACTTTATAATCGTCTGGTCATCCTCGCTTTCCGATGGCGCGGCAGGTGCTTCCTCCGTTTGGTCATCCTCGTCGGCCATGTTCGGCTCCTCCAATTCATTTTCTGTAAACGAATAGATGGGCGGATCAATTGCAGCAAGTAACTCATACACGAAACGGTAGCGGTTTTCGGGCTTTATCTCCATCGCTTTCATAATCGCTTTTTCTGTTTTCGACGTAAGCGTCGTGTTGTAGGAAGATGGTGGAAGCATCTGCTTTGAAGCCCGCAAGATCGATTCGACGGGAACAACGCCCGTTAGCAAATTGTACATCGTCGCTCCAAGCGAATAAATATCGGGCGCCGGCGAAAAATTCAACATTCCTTCGTCATCATATTGCTCAATGGCGGCAAATCCTTTCGATAATGTCAGCGTTGTCGTACTTGTTTCCTGTTCCTCGATGTCATAACGCTTACTCACCCCGAAGTCGATCAAGCGTGCATTGTCGTTCTGGTCAATCAATATGTTTCCGGGCTTGATGTCGAGGTGGACAATGTTTTTCTCATGTACGAAATTCAACGCGTTCCCTATCTGATGTGTATATTTAATCACCTTATATTCAGGCAATACACCTCCCGTATCAAGTAAATGTTTCAAAGAACAGCCCTTGATGTATTCCATGATGATATAGGCGGTATTATTTGCTTCGAATACTTCGAGTACGTTGACTATATTGGGATGATGAACGGCCGAAAGGATATTTGCTTCCGCAATCAGTTTCTCCTTGAATCTGCCGAAAAGTTTTTCGCCTGTGATCGAATGTACCCTCACGGCTTGCGAGTTTTTTTCGCGATAGCAATAATCTTTAAAGAAATACTCCTTGATGCAGATCGGGATTTTCGTTTTCATGGCGCCGAGTTCGCCTTTCACTTCCGTGTTCCAGACGCCCAGATAGGTAATGCCAAACCCACCCTGACCTATTGTGCGTGTCAGCCGGTATTTCTTTTCCTGCAAAAAGTATCCTTCGGGTAAATTCATAAATATGCCTTAAAAAATAAATGCCGCACAAAAATACATATAATTTCCGAAATTCATAAAGAAAAACAATAAATAGTTCGGCTAAAACGAAAGAAGGTTAATAACAACTAGGCAAAAGAATAAAAAAACGACAGGAGGAACTGTTTATAACCTGACATTTTTTTGACGCTTTGTACCGGTACGATATAAAATGAAAAGTTATCTTTCGATTCACGGGAACAACGATCAATAATCTCATCCTTGATGGCTTCCGAACTCTTACCCGAACGAAAAACCGATGCAAGGTTTTCGTTGGAAAAACACTCGATAACGCCATCGGTACACAGGAAAAAGAGGTCGCCATCCTGTATTTCACTGATGACCGCCACATCTGCTTTCACCGAATGGGTGGAGCCGCTTATGGCTCGCGTGATGATATTTTTTTTGGGGTGCACGGCTGCTTCCTCTCTTGTGAGCTGTCCGAGTTGAACCATCGACTGTACCCATGAGTGATCCTCCGTCTCAAAAATAACTTGTCCTTCACGGAATTGATATACGCGACTGTCTCCGATATGCGCAACGACGATGCCTGATTCTCCTATATATATTAATGTAAGGGTCGTGGCCATCCCTTTGGCTTCGGGATGCTGCGAGATATATTCATCAAAGCGGGATTCGGTATAACGAACCGCTCTGTTGATAAAATCCTCCGTCGGGTCGTTCCCGTCTAAAAAAGTCGTAAAAAATGTTTGAAAATAATCACAGGCAAGCGCGCTTGCCACCTCGCCTTTTTCGGCGCCCCCCACCCCGTCGCATACCATAAACAAACGTTGTCCGGGACTTGCCAGTTCGGACAAGGGGTAAATATAATCCTCGTTGTTTCTACGCATGCCTTTCTCGGTAGCGGCGTATGGTCTTTCAAGTGTGATGTTCATGTCGATAATGGTTTATTCGTTAAAACGGACAATGGTTCGCCCAAGAACGATTACATCGTTGTCTTTTAAGACGACCACTTCCCCGTCTTCAATACATTTACCATTATATAACGTATCGTTCTTGCTATTATTGTCAGCAAGATAATAAAAATAACCATTTCCCTTTTGATTTTTTTTGATTTCTATTCGAAGATGACTTCTACTCATCGTCTTGTCATCCGTAATGATACAGATATTGGCCGTCGAGACTTTGGCTTTTCGGCCTACTATCATTATTCCTTCGCTTAACTGATATTCCTGCGGGGGAGTACCCGGCACAGGAAGAACCGTCAATTTACCGATACTTTGTTGATTAGACTTGTGCGAAACGACAACCGTATCAACATCGGCATCCTGACTTAACATCTGGTCGATGTACGAGACCGGAATTTCCTTTTTACACTTGGGACACTTGAACGAAACGATATCTTGGGGTATCTTTGTCTCATCCACCTTAAGTCCGATTTTACAATGGGGGCATTTAACTGAAATCATAAAATTATAGTTACGTCATACTCATTTATATCCGACATGTAGGAATCAATCTCCATATCGTTGTTCACATCCATATCATCCAGCATGATGAAGTCGATAAAATCTTCTGCCGCTCCACCATACTGAAAATCTGCTTCATCAATCCAGACAAAATCCATCTCCGAATGGGATATGTCGTCAATATCCACAAAAATGGCATCGCCTGTTGTTACCATATTGTAATCAAGCGTAACGAATGTATAATCATCGTTCATTTTCAATAATTTTCGAATGCAAAAATAAGATAAACAATGCTGTCATACTGCTTTTACATCGTTCATTTTTGTATACAACGGACAAAGTCACTGAATTATTGTACATAGTAATAACTTTTAGGTACAAATCCATTTCGCCTTGCACGATGTGATAGAGCAGGTCTTTTTATTTAGCAGCGATTCCCAAGGGATTTCACCCAGAAAGGTACCGCATTTAGGGCAAACATAATCAATTTTAAACTGATTGGCAAGGTTTTGCAGTAACACGGGGATTTTTGCCGACTGACGGGCGCCAAAATAAACACCAAATACAGGCGCGCTGATGGCTACTAAAATACTGATAATTAACAGACTGTTTGTTGCGTTCCCCAAAAACCACTTGAGAATACCGAAAATGCCGATCACCGCAAACGGCAACGATTGAAAAAGTCGGGTCTTGAATTGGTATTTTGACTGAATATGAACCTTTTCGCTGATATAGTCAGCATAGACGTCTTTCAGGCGTGCAAACTCGTCGCTGTAGTCGTTGTCGCTCTTGAGAAGTTCCGACACAAAGAGCGAATAACTTGTACCAAGCGTTATTTTGTCGCCGGCTATGACTTTTTTTTTAATGATCTGACAATCATTGACGTAAGTACCATTCGTGGAATCAAGGTCTCTCAACAGCAAGTCGCCATTCGCTTCGCGTGTCAATACGGCATGATAACGGCTGACCTCCGCATCCTTAATGACGAAAGCATTATCTTCAGCTTTACCGATCGTAATACCCATTTTCACTTTCCCTTTTTCTTTACTTCTATCTTTTCCACCTTATTTTTGCCTCCGCTCAACACTTCGGCTTCCAACGATTCCTTCAAAGCCCTTAACGGCTCTTTCGGAATGATCAGTTCGCGCGGTTTGCCTTCGGATGCCAACAATAGCAGCTTTTGTTTGGGAAGATTAATCTGCAAAATATGTTGCATATTGACTATATGGCTTTTACCTACACGCAACAAAACCGTGTTCGGCTCCGACAATTGCGCAGTCAACATCTCCTCGACTTTTCCGATATTCACGGCAAAAGTAAACTGAATTCCTACTGACAACAGCAGTTTTGTATAGTTTCTGTCGGCTTCAAAATATAGAATTTGTTCGGTCCTGATACGCAATAACTCATCGCGCGTCTTTATCATCAAATACTTATCCATCAAAAAAACGTTATTATGTTCGTTACAAATTTTTAAACGGAAAGCAAAGGTACGTGTATTTTTCTACAAAACAAAACAAAAACAAATTTTTGTTTTGTTTTGCTCTCAACAAGCGTTATCTTTGTCCGGTTTAATAAAGAAAATTTGTATGATTCAGTCCATGACAGGTTTCGGTAAAGCAGTAACCGAACTACCGGCTAAAAAAGTGACAGTTGAGATTAAATCTCTCAACAGCAAACAATTGGATATTTTTACGCGTATGCCATCCGTTTATCGCGAAAAAGAGATGGATATACGTGCTGCCCTATCGCAAGCGCTTGAACGCGGAAAAATTGAATTAACGGTCGTCGTCGAACATATCGGAGTGGAATCGGATACAAAAATCAATGCTTCAATGGTTGAAAGCTATAAAAAACAAATTGAAGAGATTGCCGGATTGCTGAAGATAAGCCAGCCAGCCGACTGGTTCCCTACCCTGCTTCGGCTGCCTGACGTCATTAAGACCGAAATGGTCGAAGCAGGCGAAGAGGAATGGAACCGCGTCCGACAAGCCATCGAAGATGCGATTCGTAAAGTGTGCGATTTCAGAATACAGGAAGGCGAAATGCTCAGCCAGTTATTCATACGGAAAATTGCTGCTATTTCCGAACTGCTGAAGCAAATCGAACCTTTTGAAAAAGAACGTCTTGAAAAAGTCAAATCGCGCATCATCGATAATTTGCAAAAGCTGACGGACGTTCAGGTCGATTCCAACCGCCTCGAACAGGAAATGATTTACTATATCGAGCGGTTGGACATCAATGAAGAAAAGACACGGCTATTCAACCATTTGAATTATTTTATGGAAACGCTCAACAGCAGGCATGGACAAGGCAAAAAACTTGGTTTCATTGCGCAGGAGATAGGACGCGAGATCAATACGATGGGCTCAAAAAGCAACCATGCCGAGATGCAACAACTCGTCGTACAAATGAAAGACGAGCTGGAGCAGATCAAGGAGCAGTTGCTGAACGTGCTGTAAAAAATGGTTATCAGTTAGTTTATGAACAACAGGGTTACGGGGATTTTTTCGGGGTCGTTCAATCCGATTCACATCGGACACCTGGCGTTGGCAAACTGGATATGCGAGTTTGGTGGCGTCGATGAAACATGGTTTCTTGTTTCTCCAAAGAATCCTTTAAAAAATGAATCCGAGTTAATCGACAAGAAGGTGCGTTTCCAGCTGGTCGAAACAGCCATTGCCGGGTATGATAAGTTCAAGGCAAGCGACTTCGAGTTTTCACTTTCGCGACCTTCCTATACGATACATACGTTACGCGCGTTACGCGACTGTTTTCCCGACCGTACATTTCTGCTTATCATGGGCGCCGACAGTTGGGCGGGCATTACAGGCTGGAAAGATCATGAATCATTGATCAGGCAGTTTCCGATTCTTGTCTATCCGCGAAAAGGCCATGAAATCGTTATTCCGGAAGAACTGACAACTGTAAAAAAAGTGGAAGCGCCCCTTATCGAGATTTCTTCCACTTTTATTCGTCAGTCGATGAAGGACGGAAAAGACGTCCGCTTCTTCCTGCCGGAATCAGTTCGCAAATTCATGTCGGATCGTCCATTCGGCCAATGAACAGGATCATGCCGGTACTCTTTTCCTTGATCAGGTACAGAAACGGGCGGTTGGCGAAGAATTGAACGGATGGTACACTACCGGTTGCTGCTACTTCGATTCCTGTTACCGCTGCGGCTTCGGTTCCTTCTTCGTTCACCTCTACGAATGTTTTTTGTATGACATCCGTGACATACAGATCCACATTGGAAATATTCGCAAACTCAGCAAGATTGGAGTCAAAAATACGCTGTATGCCTACACGCTTTAAAGGCGCGACGAGTGGAAACGTACATTCGGTTTTGAACCGTGGCAGTTTCAACCTTACATCGAAATGATACATGTGATTAACCATATTTTCCCACGTTGCCTCATCCAAATACGCTATTAACTGCTCGATGTTCGTATCATTTTCGGGTAGCACGACGATCATGCTGAAAGCCCCATTCCCGTATGGCAATTCAACGCATTGCAAATGCTGGTCGGCATAGTAGGGAAATTGCGCTTTCAGGTTCATCATATTTACCTTGATCGTCCGGTCATCGGCTTTGCTGAAATCATCCTGTAGGGTCTTTGACTTTTCAAACTTACTCATCCAGTTGCTTTTAAAGTAAAGGGCGTTGATAAGGTACATCATCACATCGTTGCCAATCGGATTTTCAACGATTGTAGTAATTTTATCCTTTGTTTTTACGGCACACCATCTATTGATAACATCGGCAGCACCCGACTTGCTGAAATCAAGCGCCTGTACTGCTGCGTCAAAAAATGTTTTGTTGGTATCGATAAAAGGCTGTTTCACGGCGAATCCTTCGCGATACCAGATGGAATTGGCGATACCCAAATCCGTAAGCGGGTCTATTGACAACAGGGCGTGCGATATTTTTTGGTAATATTCGTTGATTTCCGTTTCTGTAAAATCGGCAAGACCAAGCATTTCGGCCATTTCGGTGCGCGTATCGCCCGAAGCGCCATTGTAAAGCATCCCGAGCGCCATTTGAAGGCTTAACGGCGAAAAAAACGTGTTGTCGCCTTTCATGGCTGATATTTCCTTGAATATTTGGAAAGCAAACCGATTGTCGGCATTTGCCTTTTCACCCTGTTTCAGGGTTAATTCAATCGGCTCGGCAGGCTTGCATATCATTTGACCCTTACACGACTCTTTCGTCAACGCAAGAAACGGCTCAACTTCATTGTCCATGTCATTTTTCCAGGCAAGACTGCCATTGACCTGAATATGGTTGCAGACAATGCTTTTGTTTCGCTTGTCGATGTTGCAAACTATTGTATCATAAGTATATATACCGTCCATGCCACACCCCGGAAGCGCAACACACAATTCCAGAATCGCTTCCACCCGGTCGCTCCAAATTTCTTTTTCGCAATCAACTTGAATGACCAGCCGATACTCGTTTTCGTATTTTTCTCGCGTCAAGGATTGTCTTTTAACATTTTCCTGCGAATGTGTGATGATTCTTACAAAGTCATTCGGATAGGCATTTACGCTACTGTATGTCAATGGCCGTGAATCCAACAAATCCTGATTGTCACTGTTTTTAATAATAATTGAATACTGAAAACTTACATTCTCCATCTCCATGCCATCATCGCCATCGCCGCCGGGTTCCAAATTTTTGTTGGTGTTGCATGAAAACAGCAGACCGCACAAAAATACCATACAGGCGCACCCGCCAATGCCAATAATTTTTCTAGTTGCTTTCATATTAATATATATTAACATATTTTTCAATTAAGACCAGCGCAGCGAATCCTTACCGCGTTGATTTTTCCAGTTTTTTCATGAGCGAGAAGATGAAAAGTGCGGAAAGGAGACAACAAATGATGAAGATACCCCACAGCATGTACAGATCAACACGTTTCCACATCAGGCTGCCCACGAACAGGAACTTGTTGCCAACGGCTGTTGCCAGCAGCCAGCCGCCCTGCATCAGTCCCTGGAAACGCGACGGGGCTACTTTAGATACAAACGACAGGCCCATCGGGCTTAGGAATAATTCGGCAATGGTAAGTATCAAATAGCTGTTCATCAACCAATAGGGACTAACCCTCGACGAATCGGGGGTAGCAGCGCCGCCCAACAGATGCGGCGAAACAAGTTTCAAGGAAGCGACCAAGATCAGCACAAATCCCATGGCCGCGATAATCATGCCAAATCCAATTTTTCGGGGTGTGGACGGTTCTTTGCCCTTTTTGTTTAGCCAGGCGAACACACCCATTACCAAGGGCGTCAGCGAAACAATAAACAACGGATTGAAAGATTGGAATATCTCGGGAGAAATGGCATTGGACGCCTGCGATACATTCAATGTGTAATAAACACAAAAACCGCTGCCGGCCAGAAACAAAACGCCCCCTATCAGCCGATTCGCAAGACTTGACTTGCCAAACGCCAGGATCGCTCCGCCTATTGTTGCTATGATTGCCAGGATAGACCAAAGATTAAAGAACAGATAAGTGACTGGCCCAACTTCCTTTACCGTATAATCGCGTGCAAAATAGGTTAGCGTCAGTCCGTTTTGATGAAACGACATCCAGAAGAAGATGACAACCACAAATACTAAGCACAAGGATACGATTTTGGGCCTCTCTTCTTTGGTCGAAATACGGAACATATAGGTAACAAAGGCGATGAAAAGTCCGATAGCCAATCCAAAAGCATAGTCTAACTGGGCTACACCCGTCCATATTCCCAGAAAATGGAACAAAACGGTAACAAGCCCCCAAAGTATTACCGGAACAATAAACTTTCCGGCATCTGTGGCAAGACTGTTTTTGGAGGATGTCGTTGCACGAACCGCCTCCCTGTTCTTTGAAGGCAACAATCTGTTGAATATCAGATATATCAACAAAGAAACGATCATGGCGCCCGCTGCCACTGCAAAAGCCCAATGATAGCCCCTTGAGAAAACATCAATATAGGTATGCGAGAAACGCATCAAGTCGGTCACCGGCTGCCCATCCATCACCGCCGCATTGGCCAACTCCTGCAGTTGAGCCGTATTCGTCAAGGTACCGCCAATCAGCTGATGACACAATGACGGCAAACTGCCGTCGTGAAAAAATCCATGCGATTCCAACCACCAGTTTCTGACGCCGGTCGCAATATAGGGCGCAAAGAACGCGCCAATGTTGATCCCCATGTAAAAAACCATGAACGCATAGTCGCGCAGGTGTTTATACTTCTCGTTATCATACAACTGGCCGACGACCGCCTGCAAGTTTCCCTTGAAAAGACCATTTCCTAAAGCAATGACAAGCAGACTGATAAAAGACGCCGTCAGGGACATGCCCGGCAAAGCAATCAATACATAACCGGCAAACATGATCAACTGGCCTATCAGAATAACAAGTTTGTATCTTTTCGTCCAGTCGGCCAGCATGCCGCCAACAAGCGCCAGCGCATATATGGAAAAATAGAACCAACTGTAGTAACCGCCTGCTTCTTCTTCGGTCAGACCATACTTGGCCTGTAAAAACAAAACCAGGATAGCCATCATGGTATAAAATCCAAAGCGTTCACCCATATTCGTAAAAAACGCTACAATTAAACCTTTCGGATGATTTTTAAACATAAGTATTATTTTTAAACAATAAGTATTATTTTAGAATGATTCCATATTAACTTTTTCACTGGCTTAATTGCCTGATAGCGCCCGTTTCGGGATAGAATGTCACTTTTACCGGCATTTTTTTATCTTCCAGCAGCACCGGAGCCAGTATATCCTGGAAACCGAATTGTACGACAGGGGTTTCGCCCCTTAACAACGATTTGTTGTTGTGAGTGATTTCCACGCGACCCCTTCCCGGCACGTTGTAAACGATTCCTTTCATGGTTTTAGCTTTTTTCTCCGCTTCTTTCGGGTCTAATGGCTGCGGACGGTCGATAGCAGTCAGGTTCATGTAAATCGGCTCGCCACCCAAATCATCATCATCCAATATGCCCAATTTAGTTGAAAAACGAAACAATACTTCCCTGTTCAGTTCATCTTCCGGAATAACGGTAACATCATAATAGGCCGTTTCCTTGCTTTTTGTCCCGGCGAACAACTGCACCCACGCTTTTTCCTGCTCTTCCAGCTTGTTTACAACTAATTTCATGGCTTCACCGTCAGGCGGCATGTTATCGGCATTGCCGGTGATGATGTCTTTCAAGCTCTCGCGCAGTTCGTAGATGTGCCTCGACGCCACTTCCGCCTGTCGGGCTACCGATCCTGCCCGCAACAATTCTTCGGTATATACCGAAGTGGAAAAAGTATGAATATCCGTGTGTCCTTCCCTTTTTTCTTCGCTTGCAAGTTCAGGGTCATAATCGGCATTGATGGCGCACAACAGTCCGTCGCGCGAGAGATAAGCAAACGGCGCCACCGTCTTTTGCTTAAAATCGATCTTAAAAGTTTTATCCTTGTCGGGCACTCCTTTATTGGTTAAGGTAACCTTGCCAAGTTCATAAAAAACGGCGTCTTCGGTTATTACATCTTTCAGACCTAAATAAAGTTCAGCATACCGGTAATACGGACCCGCCTTCAAGGTCACTTTTGTCACTTCCACATTGACAACAAAGGAGGTTATAGGGAGCGAATAAACCACTCCATCACCCGTTGCTTTGGTTGGAACTACTCTTTCTACATTCGTCTGGGCCTTCATTGTCAGGACAAACAACAACAAGCCGGCTATTGATAGCGTACGTTTCATCGTGTAATATTATCAAAATAATGCACAAAACTAAGTATTTTTTTGATAGGGACAAACTTTTTCAAAAGTAAAATGTATTTTTGTGCTCAAATAAACGATATTTATTAAAAAACATGATGGAAAATAACGATCTTAACCCAAAACAGAATCAGATTCAAATCGAGTTATCTGATGAAATTGCACAGGGCACGTATGCCAACTTAGCTGTTATCGCTCATTCGTCGTCCGAATTTATTTTTGACTTTATCCGCATCGTACCGGGGCTTCCGAAAGCAAAAGTCAAAAGCCGCATCATTCTTGCGCCGGATAATGCCAAAAGACTCCTGTTTGCACTCCAGGATAACATCCGTAAATTCGACGAGGCAAAAAAAGGCGGGGGCAACATTCCTTCGTATGGCGAATTCTTTCCTCCAATCGGGGGAGTTACGGGGCAGGCGTGAGCTGAGACAGTATTTTTTTCAGGACGGCTTGTGCTGATATTTCGCGGTTGGCAGCTTCGGGGATGACGATGCTTTGCTGACTTTCGATGACGTCGTCGGTGACAATCATGTTTCGACGAACAGGGAGACAATGCATGAAATACGCCTGATTGGTCAATGCCATTTTTTCCGTGTCGACTGTCCATGCGCGATCCCTACGCAGTACCTTGCCATAATGAGGATCCGTATAGGCCGCCCAGTTTTTTGCATAGATAAAATCAGCACCCTCGAAGGCTTTCCGCTGGTCATACTCTACGCGTGCTGTACCGACAAACTGCGCATCCAACTCATAACCTTCGGGATGCGTAATGACAAAATCATAGCCAGCGGCGTTCATCCACTCTGCAAAACTGTTGGGAACGGCCTGCGGAAGCGCATTGGGATGGGGCGCCCAGGTCAATACCACTTTTGGTCTTTCCGTTTTCTTATATTCTTCGATCGTTATCAAATCGGCATAACTCTGCAATGGATGGCGCGTTGCCGCTTCCATGCTGAAGACGGGACGACCTGAAAAGTCGATAAACTGATTCAGTATCTTTTCGCTATAATCATCGGCCTTGCTTTCAAACCGTGCAAACGAGCGAACACCGATGATATCGCAATAACACCCCATGACCGGAATCGCTTCCAGTATGTGTTCCGGCTTATCGCCATCCATGATCATGCCACGTTCGGTTTCAAGTTTCCATGCGCCTTGATTAACATCGAGTACGATGGTGTTCATACCCAAATTCATCGCTGCTTTTTGTGTGCTGAGGCGGGTACGCAGACTTGAATTGAAGAATATCATCATCAACGTCCTGTTCTTTCCAAGAGCCGAATAGCGAAAACGGTCTTTCTTGATCTCCAACGCGTCCTGCACCGCCTGCCTGACATCGCCTATGTCCTGCACTTTTGTAAAATATCGCATCTGTTTTTTTTTATTTTTCCAATTAATATCTCTTATCTCTTAATTCTTAATTCCTAATTACAGATTACAGATTCGTAATTCCTAACCGGTATCCGTATGTACGGATACCGGTTAGGAATTACGAATCTGCCCCTCCCCCATCACCAAATACTTATAAGTAGTAAGTTCCGATAACGCCATCGGGCCGCGTGCATGCATCTTTTGTGTGCTAATACCAATCTCGGCACCAAAGCCGAATTGTGCTCCATCGGTAAAGGCGGTGGACACATTGGCATAGATGCATGCCGCATCTACGTTTTGCATAAACGACCGGATCGCCTCATCCGATTCCGAGACGATACATTCGCTATGCTTCGAACTGTAACATCTGATATGCTCCAGCGCCGCTTCCAACGAATCCACCGTTTTAATACTCATCTTGTAATCTAAAAATTCCGTTCCGTAATGTTCGGGAGCGGCAAGCTGCAATAAGGATGCAGGATAATGACCCGACAATGCTTCCATCGCACGCTCATCCGCATAAATAATCACCTGATGGGCAGGCAGGCGGCTGCACAGCACGGGCAGGTCAGCCAGGCGGCTACGGTGGATCACAAGGCAGTCAAGGGCATTACAAACGCTTACCCGTCGTGTCTTGGCATTCGTGACAATGGCACGACCCTTTTCAACATCGCCCGTTTCATCGAAAAACGTGTGACAGATGCCGGCGCCCGTTTCGATCACCGGCACGCGGGCATGCTCGCGTACATAATCTATCAACGATGCACTACCGCGCGGAATAACCAAATCAACATCCCCTATCGCCTGTAACAGGGCGGTCGTAGCTTCATGCCCTGCCGGCAACAGGGTACAAACCGACTGATTCATCGCATGTTTCGCCAACACCTGCCGGATGATGGCCGTCAATGCGTTGTTGGAATGCCAGGCATCGGTACCTCCCTTCAGCAAACATACGTTGCCCGACTTCAGGCACAAGGAAAAGACATCGAAAGTCACGTTCGGACGCGCTTCATAAATAATACCGATCACGCCGAAAGGAACGGAAACCTTTTGAATTTTCATCCCGTTCGGACGGATTGTTTCGTTGAGAACCCGGTTCAAGGGCGACGGCAACAAAGCGACCTGCCGCATGTCGTCGGCCATCCCTTTTAAACGCTCCGGCGTCAATTTCAGGCGATCATACTTCGGATTTGCCGTTTCCATCCGCGACAAATCAATCCTGTTGGCTTCGAGCACTTCTTCTTTTGCGTTCAACAGGGCGTCGGCCGTATCGTTCAATACTTCATTGATTATCTGTTCATCTACCCGAATCAACGAATTGACCGCCAACGCAGCTTCTTTTATCAGTTTTTTACTTTCCATCATCTATCTGCTTTTTTATATTTCCAAATACAAATAATCGTAATGTACAAGCGGTTTGTCCGCTCGCTTTCCGATTCGTTCGCGTGCATCGTCACTGCTATATCCGGCGCAGCCTACTCCAATCTGCGTGCCTTCGTGGTCGATGATTTTTACAATGTCGTCCTTTTCAAAATCACCCGTTATCTTCGTGACGCCCACAAACAACACGCTTGTCGCTTTGGGTTGCTGCAGCGCCTCGCGCGCACCGGCATTGACGTGTACCTCTCCTTTGGCAAATCCTTCCGAATGAGCAATCCATTTCTTTACGTTACTCACCGGCTTTGATGAAGGGACAAAACGTGTACAGATGACGGTACTTCGTTTTTTCAGCACTTCGGGCAGGATGTTGTCCCGCAGACCGTTCGCAATGATCACGGCAATCCCTTCATCCGCCACTTTTTGCGCAATCCTGCATTTGGTAAGCATCCCGCCGCGCCCGAACTGCGATTTCACGACCTGGATGGGCGACTGCAGGTCTTGTCGGATATCCGATATTTCCGTGATGACACGGGCGTCGTCGGAAGCCGGGTCGCTGTCGTAAACGCCATCTACATTGCTCAGGATAACAAGTGCATCCATATCGAGCATGGCCGCTATCAATCCGGAAAGTTCGTCATTGTCGGTAAACATCAACTCGGTGACCGAAACCGTATCATTTTCGTTGACGACCGGAAGCACGCCATTCATAAGCATTGCCTCCATGCAGTTTTTCTGGTTCAGATAAAGTTGCCTCGAAGCGAAATTCTCTTTCGTTGTCAACACTTGTCCGCAAGTGATGTGATGCTCCCTGAACAATTCGTAATACCTGTTTATCAACTTTGCCTGTCCCACAGCCGAATAGATTTGTCGGGCTGACACGGCATCCAATTTCTTGTCGGGTCTTACTTCGCTCCGTCCTGCCGCGACAGCGCCCGATGAAATCAGCACAATCGATATGCCGTGCTTTCGCAAGTCCGAAATCTGGTCGACCAAAGCCGACATGCGTGTCACGTTTAACGTGCCATCATTGCGCGTCAGGACATTACTCCCCACTTTGACTGCTATTTTCTTATATTGGTACATACTTTCTTGAATCAGCGCACAAAAATAATATAAAAAGTTCTGACTAATACAACTTTTGTGATCAAAAGACAGCAAATTAAGTTTTTTTATCTTTCATTAGGATGGTTATTTGCAAATAAAAAACTACTTTTGCATTTTAAAATAAAGACGATAGCGATGAAATTAGAAAAATTAGTAAGTATCAGTTGCCTGTTATTACTTGCCGGAATCATGGTTTGTTGTTCTGAAAAGGATAATCAGGTTGTTCCCGAAGCCATCATGCTGGCGGTCGACAAAAAAACACTCAAATCCGACGGAACTGATTTGGTGACTTTTTCAGTCACTGCCGACGGAACTGACATCAGCGCAGACGCCAAATTATTTTACAGGTCGGCTGATCATGCACCTTTCGAACTATCCGGCAAATCCTTTGCCACGAATATCTCCGGCACTTACCTGTTTTATGCGACGTATGAAGGTCTCACTTCACAGGAAATTCAAGTCGACGCCATTTCCGTCGTTCTCATTTTTAGCGCCGATAACGATTCCATCAAGGCCGACGGGACAAGTTGCGTCCATTTCACCGTGCTGGCCGACGACAAGGACGTGTCAAAAACAACCGATATTTACATCAAAACCGCCGAATCGGACATTCTCTTGGAAAACAACCTTTTCTCGACTGACAGGGAAGGCGTTTATGAATTTTATTGCCAATATGGCGATCAGCTTTCCGACGTCATCACAATCACTGCCGTTCCGCTGGTTTTGACGCTGCTTGCAAGTGAAGCGTCATTCAAGGCAAACGGAAAAGAGGCCATTACTTTCTCCGTGACGGAAGACGGTCGCGATCTGACCGGCGAAGCAGAAATTTACTGCAAAACAGCAGCCGGCGACATCTTGATTGACGACAACATGTTTACCACGTTGCAGGCCGGACTTTATGAATTTTACGCGCAGTACCTCCATCTCACATCCAACACGGTTACGGTTGAAGCCGTCGTCTCGACTTTGACGCTTTCATCGGACAAAACGGAAGTAAAGACAGGCGAGGCAATCACGTTCACCGCCATGTCCGATAATCTTTACGATGTCTCAAACGAAGCAACGTTTTATATCACCTGCGACGACGGGACTGTCACGACGCATCACGACCCAGTGTTTACGCCGCTTAAAAACGGATTGTATAGCGTTCATGCAACATACGATGACAAAGAATCGAACACCGTTCAATTAAGTGTTTCTCCCAAGAAAATCACCCTGACTGTCGACAAGACGTCCATCAAGTCCACAGGCGCCGATAGGGCGACTTTTACCGTTTTTATTGATGACCTTGAGGCAGACCTTGCGGCAGACCATGCGGAAATCTTCCAAGTGAGCGCTGGCGGAGACATCCGGATAGCCGACGGCACGTTTTCGTCCAACCTGGTGGGTACCTATTCGTTTTACGCGCAATATGGCGATTTAAGGTCAGCGTTGGTAACTGTTCAAGTGCAGTTTGTCAATTTCTCAAAGCAATCATGCACCTTTGGATTTTTTGCTACCTGGTGCGGTTTTACGCCCCAAATGATCAGTGTCTTCCATGAGATACGCGAGACCTACCCCAATCAGATACAAACGATAGCTATCCATCGTGCGACAAGCGCCCTGTCGAGTACTGACGTCAGGGCAGAAGATTATTTAGATGAAAAAGGCATCACCAGTACCCCCCACGGGACGATGGATTTTTACGAAACAATAGCTCGTTACGTACCATACGTCTATGATAGTTACCGAAACGCCAAGCAGCTTCGTCCTGCCAAATCGGGCATTGCCATCACATCGCAAATATCGGATGGTTATATCCGTGTAAATCTTCGGATCGTAGTAACCGAAACGAGCGATTACAGCATTGGCGCCGTCATTGTTGAAGACAATGTTGTAAAACGGCAGATCATCTATTACAACCCCACCATGGACGATTATGAATATTTAGATAATTTTGTTCACCACAGCGTGGCGACGTACCTGATGCCCGGCACAAAAATCCATACCGGAAAGCGACTGGGAATCCTGCAACCCGGACAGGAAGTGACGGAAAGTTTTTCCATTCCAACCGACAAGCCCGTGACGGCTGCTCGAACCGTCAATCATGCCAATTGTCGCGTGGTCGCTTATGTCTTGAAGAAAGAAGGCAACAACTTATATGTCAATAACGCTGCCACCTGCCCCATCAACGGGTCAGTCGATTATCAGTACGAATAAACATTTTCAACTTTTCAGCTTTCAGCTTTCCAGCAAATGCTCCTATTTGAACAAAAATCCGATGGTAAACGATAGGCGGTTGATATCGGTGACGCGCTTATGCGTCATGTAAGAAGCATTCGTAGTTGTTATCTTACTCTCTAAATGTTGGTAATAATAACCGATAGTCAACAAAAAATCAGCCCGTTCCGTCATCACGACCTTGAATCCGAGCTCCGGATTCAACATCCCGCCACCGGTATTCTGATAATCGCCATAATACTCGCGCGGGAAAATTTCCTTCTTGTTTTTCGCAAAAGAATAGCCGCCTTTCAAACCTGCAACAGGGCTTAGATTACCCTTAAAAAACGTAACCCTAAGGTCGGCAAAGACTGGAAAGACGACGTATGAAAACGCAGTCATCCCCAAACCCATACCCATGGAAAAATGATCGTTAATACGAAAACCGTTGATGACGACAACCGACGGTATTAAATTTGATTTTGCGGGCGATGATTCGTTTTCTTCACCCAATAAAAACGACAGCTGCGTCAAGTTGTACCAGTCGGTAATTTCCGTTTGTTTCCGGCTGTACTCCTGCGCCATAACAAGGGGCGACAATAGCAGCCAACATGTCAATAATATATGTTTCATGGTTTCTTTCTCCTTTATTTAGTTTTTTCGACTTTCAGTTCGCTAAGCAGTTTTACATTTTGAATATCGGAATAATCGTATTGATACAAGCCGTCGCTTCCGATCATAATCAGGACGTCGCGAAATGGAATCACGTCATAGCCATTGATGGTCGTAAACTTGACAATGGGCTTTGATCCGACGACCAACGGGTTGGTGGCATCGTATACCGACAATCCCTCATCGCAAACAAACAATGTGTTCCCGTCGATACCCAAGCCATACGGCTCTTTCATGTTGAACGTGGCCACCTGGACAGGCGCCAAAGGATTGGATATGTCGATCACATCCAGTAAACTCAAATTTTGTCCGCAAACATTTCCGCCCCGAATGGTTACGTAGGCATAATCCCCTTGAACCACCACCGGATCGCAACCTAAAACGTGCATTAACGACGACATGTAGGCCGGTTTGGAAGGGTCGACAAGATTGTAGATCATCATTCCGTTCGTTGTTCCCATGAAGAGTTTGTCGTCGTAAGGAAAAATGGTCTCCACATTCCAACTCATCCATTGTTCACTTTGTTTGGTAATCTCCATTCCGTCTATCGAGAATGTTTTTAGTGAATTATTGATAACCACGTACAAATAATCGCCATAAACAGCAAAGCGCGACATGGAGCCGGTAACGCTTTTAAAATTTGTTCCGGCTGTAGATAGCTTTCCCGCATTGCCCCACGACGACATATTGGCAGCAAGCGCTATATCCATGTAATAACAACCCGGACAAGGATAATAGTGTCGGAACTCTTCTTTCTCCGTGACGGTTTTGACTTCCCAACCGACCACTACACCCTTCTCAAGGTCATACGTTACCGGATAATCGTTGTCAACAGGGGGCAATGAGAAAGGAAAAACACTTTCAATCCGTCCGATACTTTTCGTATGCGCAGGCTGACTGATGTCAAATGAAACCAAGTCAAGATAGCTGTCGGCAAAAAGCACGTTGTCGTTGATGGTCATGTCAATATTTCCCAACAGTTCGATAAATGCAATCAGGGTCGGATTAGCCGGATTGCTGTTGTCCACTACATGTATCCCTTCCGTGATTTCGTTGATGAAAAGATAATCGCCATACAGACATATTTTCCCCGGATTAACCATTTGACGGGCAGGCTGTACGGTTTTTGTTTCGCGAAATTCCGAAAACGGCATGTATACAGGTTCGTTTACCTGATAGGTAACGGTGTTTTTTATCTGATCATAACATCCACTAAAAAATAACAGGCTGTGGGTGTACATGACGAGCAGACATAAGAATTTTACAAGATGTTTCATAGAAAAAAGGATTTTAGTACTCTATAGATGCAAAAACAGCATCATTCGATGCATGATGCTAAAAAAAAACAGCATCATCCTTCGCGCGAATTTCCACCCTGCGGATTTTGCCGCTGATCGTTTTGGGCAGTTCGTACACGAACTCGACGATACGCGGATATTTGTAGGGTGCGGTAACTTTTTTCACATGGTTCTGAATTTCCTTAACGAGTTCATCGCCTGCTTTGCTAATGTATTCTTTCGACAGTACGATCGTTGCCTTGACGATTTGTCCGCGTATTTCGTCAGGAACGCCAGTAATGGCACATTCCACCACCGCCGGATGCGTCATCAGGGCGCTCTCCACTTCAAACGGGCCGATCCGGTATCCGGAACTCTTGATCACGTCGTCCGATCGACCTACAAACCAATAATAGCCATCCTCATCGCGCCAAGCGATATCGCCTGTAAAGTAAATACCATCGTGCATCGTCTTAAGCGTACGTTCCGGTTCACGATAATATTCCTTAAACAGTCCTACCGGCTTATTAGTTGTACGAACAACGATTTCCCCCTTTTCGCCATCTTCGGCGCGCGTGCCATCTGATCGCAGTAAATCCACCTCGTATTGCGGATTGGGAAGTCCCATGGAACCCGGCTTGGGCGTGGTCCACGGGAATGTACAGATTGTCAGCGTTGTTTCGGTTTGCCCGAACCCTTCCATCAACTTGATGCCTGTCAGCTTGTAGAACGAATCAAAAACCGCCGGGTTCAGCGCCTCTCCGGCAATCGTACAATACCTCAGCGACGACAAATCATAATTCTTTATTTCTTCGCGGATCAGAAATCGAAAGATGGTCGGCGGTGCACACAGTGAGGTAATTCGATAGTCCTGAATCATCCGCAACATATCGGCGGGGACAAACTTTTCATGGTCGTAGACAAAGACGGCCGCACCGGCAATCCATTGTCCGTACAATTTCCCCCAGACCGCTTTGCCCCACCCTGTATCTGCTATGGTAAGGTGCAGACTGTCAGTGTCGAGGTTATGCCAAAAACTGCCTGTCGTAATGTGTCCCAACGGATATAAAAAATCATGGATAACCATTTTTGGTTCGCCCGATGTGCCTGAAGTGAAATACATCAACGACGTGTCATCGTTGGTATTCACAAAATCCGGACGCACAAACGGAGGCGACTGTTGAATACCTTTCTGAAAATCATCAAAGCCTTCTGCAACGACAGGGCCAATCGACACCAGCGATTTCACCGTCGGCGATTCGGGCAGCGCTTCCCTGACATGATTCAGTACCGCCTCTTCGCCTGCACAGACGATCATCTTTATATCGGCAGCATTGGCGCGAAATACAATATCCTTTTTCGTCAACAGGTGCGTTGCGGGTATGGCAACGGCTCCAAGCTTGTGCAAGGCGATGATCGAAAACCAAAACTCAAACCGGCGTTTCAGGATGAGCATGACCATATCGCCGCGTCCGATACCTAACGACTGAAAATAGGAAGCCGTCCGGTCGGAGTATTTTTTGATTTCACCGAACGTAAAATCCCTGTGCTCGCCCTGATCATTCGTCCAGCACAGCGCCTTTTTTGTCGGTTCCATTTCCGCCCAGGCGTCAACCACATCATAGCCGTAATTGAATGTTTCCGGTATCTGGATTTTGAAATTCCTTATGAAATCATCCTGCGACACAAACTTTGTCTGCTTTAAAAATCGTTCTAACATAAACGTTTAGTATTAAGTAATTCATAATTCATAATTAGAAAATGATAGCTAAAAACTTCACTTCCCGATCATCCAGCGCTTTCATGCCGTGTGGCAACTCCGAATTAAAATAAATGCTGTCCCCTTCTTCCAGCACGATATCTTTCCCGTTGATCTGTATCAACAGACGACCGCTCACGACATAGTTATATTCCTGTCCGGCATGTGAATTTTGGTGGATTGGCTCATCATTCAGTTTCGGATGAACCGTCACCATAAACGGGTCGGCATTCCGATTCGAGAACCCCGCTGCAAGCGATTGATATTTATAGGCCTTGGTGCGTTCAACGGAAACACCTTTACCCTTGCGCGTAACGTAATAGGCGCTCATTTTAGGTTCATCACCAAACATCAGTGTTGTCAGTTCAACATGAAAAGCATGTGAAATACGGTGCAGGATGCTTACCGAAATATCCACCGTACCGCTTTCCAAAGCAAGATATTCTTCCGGTGTAATCCGGCATGTAGCGGCAACGTCTTCGACACTAAGTTCGAGTACATCCCGAAGTCCTTTTAATCGTTCGGCTATCTGTCTTATCTCTTCGTTCATTGTTTTATAATATTAAAAAAATTCAAATTACATTTTTCGGATTGGAAAAATCACGCATGACAGAAACAGGCTTCAACAATTTTGACAAATTCCTCCACCTGCGGGATTAGTGGATGAATACCGTCGTTGATAATCACATAATCAGCCTGTTTTCGTTTTATATCGTCGGGAAGCTGGCGGTTCATGCGTTTTAATATGTTCGCTTCTGACGCCCCATCGCGTAGCATGGCACGGGTCAGCCTTAGCTCGACAGGCGCATAAACCATTAATACCATATCGACCGCCCTGTCAAAATGTGACTCATACAAAATTGCCGATTCCAATGCACAGTACACGGTATGCTGCTCCGCAATCCATTCCTTGAAATCATCTTTTACCACCGGATGGATGATGCCGTTCACCTGCTTCAACAGGTCATCATCCGAAAAAATGAGGGAAGCAAGCCGTTGCCTGTCGAGTATTCCGTTCACATAAATGGCTTCATCAATCAGCGAAATTAATTTTTTGCGGACGACAGGCGATGAATCGGCAAGGCGTTTACTCTCGTCATCCGCCAAATAGACCGGAATGCCTTCCAGTTCAAGCAAGGAAGAAACGACCGACTTGCCGCTCCCGATACCTCCCGTGACGCCAATCTTAATCATGATGTTCGACAATAAATTCCAACTCACTCGGCACAATGATCGGATTCGTCACCCAGGTAGGTTTGCGGGTTAGCCGCACAGGAATTTTACCTTTCGCCTGATTCTCTTCAAACTCTGAAAAAGGAATCCTGATTTCGAGCATCTCTTCCGTCAGTTCTCGAAATTGCGACAACGGAAGATTACAGACTACCTCAACGCTTGACGGGAACAATCGCAATACGTAATCTGCGGGTATTTCAATGCATTGCACTGGTAATGATAACTTTTTTTCCGTGAACTCTTCTACCGGTATGGTTACTTTAACTGTTTCCGTATCTGCTTTCACGCCTGCCGGCAAGTCGAGATGAACGGTTATTTCCCTTGTTTTCGACAGGTCGTCCAAAGTGGCCGGTTTCGTTCTTATCTGATTCAATGTATCAAGTATTTTGCTGCTTCCAAACAGACGTACGACGGGCGGCGAAACGGTGATGCTGTCGGACAATTGGAATCCCGGCTTTGTAGAAAAGGTGACATGGGCGAAAACCGGCGTCAACCGGTTGCCGAGCAGATCATATCGAAGTTGTATGTCATGCGGTTCAAAAGAAATGATGGCGGTAGATGTTAATAACTGCTTGGCTACCCCCGATTCAAGCATCCGGTTCGGTACCTGAAGCAACGAATCTGATGCCTGCTGTAAGTCCGGAACAAAAACATCAATCGCATGAAGACGTTTGTTCCAAAAATAATAATACAGTAATGTTATTCCTTTATCTTTTAGCAGCACACTAACCGTTTTTGGATTATTTTCATAAAGCGTCCATTCGTCGGGTATGTTCTTGTAACGCAAGACAAGCTCGAATCGTCGTTCGGAATCCTCTTGAAGGCTTTGCAAGAGCCAAAAAACAAATGCCAGCAACAGAAAAAAAAGAAAAATAAAATACTCTTTCCATTGTTGACGACGAAAAAATGCACCTGATTTCAGGATTGCGGATTCGAATGCAGACTTCCACTTATGCTGCATGACATCAAATCATTGAATGGTCATTGTTTGCCTTGAAGGTCGTCCGAAGAAGCAAAAACCGAAGCTTTGTCTACTCGGATACGAACGCCTTCATCTACTTCAACAAGCATGCTCGTTTCGGCAATCTCCTTGATCCTGCCATGAATACCGCCGGCTACAACTACCTTATCTCCGATTTTCATCGCATTCCGCGATTGTTGTATTTCCTTTTGGCGTCGTTGTTGCGGACGGATCATGAAAAAATAGAAGATGGCAATCATCGCCACAACCATAAAAATCATACTCATCGGGGATCCGCCGCCTATTCCGGGCTCACCGTCTAAAAAAATAATTGCAAATAAGTTCATAATATCTAATAATTAAATGTTTAATCCTTCAACAAACGTTTTTCCGCTTTCAGTTCTTCCACGATCGAATCCAACACCCCGTTGATAAATGTTCCACTCTTGGGCGTACTGTAGAATTTCGCAGCATCTATGTATTCATTCATCGTCACACTAATCGGTATCGTCGGGAAATTCATCATTTCGGCAAGCGCCACCTGCATGATAATCAAGTCCATGTTGGCTACGCGCTCCGATTCCCAATTTTTCGTATGCCTGTCAATAATGGCACGATATTCATCGCCATGCAAAACCGTCTGCCGAAACAGTTGTATGACGAAGTCAGAGTCATCATCGTTACTATACATCGGCAACAGTTCCTGCGTACTGTCCGAATGTTCTTCAAATCGTTTGATTGTCTTAATGATAAACGATTCAATGATTTCGAGGTCATCGTTCCAGTAAATGCTTTTTTCTTCGAGGTATTCTTCAATGAAGACATTGTTGGGAACGATGCGTTTAAATACAAGTCGCCAGAACTCCCTATCAACCTCATAGCTGTCTGCTTCTTTCTTTATATAGTCAGCATAGACATCGGAAACGGTAATCATTTCAAGTGTTTTTTTTACAAAATCCATGTCGTCGGCCCACGAGATGCCATGCTCTTTGGCATACTTCAACAACGCTTCATTTTCAGCAATCTGTTTCGTCAGCCGGTTATTCAGTATACGCACATCAGGGTTCCGTTCCTCTTCCGTAGGACGGTATTTATTACGCCTCACCTCAATCATGCGTTCGTACATGCGGGTGAGATCGACGATCAGCAACAAAAAATAATGATACAAGTCGTAGGAGCGTCGCAGACTTAACAATAATTCATTTTCTGCTACTTTCAGATCCTTAGTGCCTTTTTGATAGTACGCATAAACGATTTGCAATACCTTGATGCGGATTAAAACTCGATTTATCATTCGTGTAAAGTCTGTCTATATATTAAAATTTCGCCGCGAAGATACTACAAATTCCCGAATTACAGCAATTTTTTACCGGAAATTCCGGGCAAGGAGGTGGAATTATTATTATCGTGGGCAACAATTGATTTTTGAAGAATTGCTTTCATTGTGATAAATCCCCGCAAGCATGCACGCTTACGGGGATTTATTTAACAGCACTGCTTGTTTATGCGCTTTGGATTGCCTCGGTAGGACAAGCATCCGCACATGTGCCGCAATCTGTACACATTTCGGGGTCGATACAGTAGATGTCTCCTTCCAAAATGGCGCTAACCGGACACTCGTCAATACATGTGCCGCAAGCAATACAATCTTCAGTAATTACGTAAGCCATAACTTTTTTAGTTAATTATTAATACATTATAATTTGGCAATAAAGAAAATCTTTACAAATGCCAGCTGAAATCGCATACAAATATAGGCCATTTTTTTATAATTACCGTACGAATTGGATTTTTTTTCGTAAAAACAATATCTTTCTTACTTTTTCGTTATTATCTGAAAACATGATACGCTTGAAACAGTCAGTCTATATACTTGCTTTTATGATATTTGCGTTCCCTTCGTGGGCGCAAATGCGAAAAGTGCAACATCAACCGTATGCCGATCACAAATTGTATCATTTTGGGTTTCATGTCGGCCTCCATACCCAGGACCTTATCCTGACAAATAACGGGATTGCGGCGCCTAACGGCGAAATTTGGTTTGCTGAAATACCAAATTACGCACCGGGATTCAGCGTCGGCGTCTTCGGCGACCTGTTTTTGAATCCTTACATGAATCTTCGCGCCACGCCTACGATTCACTTTGGCGACAAGACCGTCTGTTTCAAGGAACAGACGACCGAAGAAGAAAAGTTTGTCAGTATGCGTACGAACTACCTGTCGATTCCCTTAGATGTAAAAATTTCGTCCATGCGGGTGAACAACTGCCGTCCCTACATTCTTGGAGGTGCTTACGGCGCCATCGAACTGGGTCAAAAGAAAGGTAATCCGTTGTTGATGAAACCAATCGATTACGGACTTGAATTTGGTTTGGGGTGTACCGTTTATTTGCCTTTTTTCAGACTGGCGCCCGAACTGAAGTTTAAGTTCGGACTTGCAGATATCCTTGAAAAAAACAGGGATGACTTGGCAAACGAAGCGGATAAAATTTATACGAACGCATTGTCGAAAGCGACGACACGCATGATTGTACTCACCTTCAATTTCGAATAACCAGTTCGAAAAAGACATACACCGCAGGCGAAGCCAAGATGGCGCTGTCGAACCGGTCTAAGATGCCGCCATGCCCCGGTAGCATGTTTCCAGAATCTTTCACTCCGTAAGTACGTTTGAGCAAGGATTCCAACAAATCGCCAAAAGTGGCTGCAACAACGGTAATGATTGCAAAAGCAAGCCAGAAATACCATTTCAGATCCCGATAAAAATGGGATAAGACGAGCGCGGCAATAATCACGGCGACCAATCCCCCCCAGAATCCTTCCCATGATTTCAGCGGAGAGATGCGTTTAAACAAGCGATGCTTGCCCTTCCAGGTACCGACTAAATAGGCAAATGAATCATACAGCCAAATAAAAATAAAAATCATCAACACCGGCAACGGATTATATACAGGGGATTGCATGTAAGGTATAAAACACAAAAGCGATAACAGTCCGGCGCAATAAACCTGGGCAAAACATAGCAGTCCCCACTGCGTTACCGGATTACTGTTGGACGCGTACAATCCTGAAATCAGCAAAACAAGCATGATAACGATGTAGGGCAAATAAATGCCAATGCCTGCATAATTGCCGGCATATAGGCATGATGCGCAAAACAGGTATGCACCACCGACAATCCCAAGGCAACGTTGCCAGCTGACGCCTTCGTATTTGGACAAGTGATAAAATTCATGGATTAGAAAACCGACCACAACGCAGAAGACGCCCGCAAATAAAAACGGGTGAATACAAATGGCAGCCACAATAACAACTACAAATACTGTACCTGTAAGCGTTCTCTGTAATAAATTCCTCAAAACCTACCCTCGTGATTAGTGATTCGTAATTCGTAATTCGTAATTAAAAAATGATAATTCGTAATTTGGAAATCACGCATTATCATTTTTGTTTCCCATGATTTCCTCGCTGCGCGAAACCCAGGGGCGTTTCCCGAAAATATGTTCCACATCTTCAGAATAAATGACTTCCGACTTCAATAATAACTGTGCCAGCGTATTATGTTTCTCGGCATTTTCCGATAAGATATTTTTCGCACGTTCATATTGTTCATTTACAATACTTTGTACCTCTTCATCAATCAACTTGGCTGTTTCTTCACTGTATGGTTTGGTAAACCCCCAATCCTGACCTGTTGAATCATAGTAATTAATGTTCGGGATTTTTTTACTCATGCCATAGAATACAACCATGGCATACGTCTGTTTGGTGACGCGTTCCAAATCGTTGGATGCGCCTGTTGAGATACGGCCCAGAAACAATTCTTCGGCTGCGCGACCGCCCAACATGGCGCACATTTCGTCCTGCAACTGTTCGCGTGTCGTAATCTGTCGTTCTTCCGGCAGATACCATGCAGCGCCAAGCGCTTTACCACGGGGTACGATGGTTACTTTCACCAAAGGATTGGCAAATTCCAGCAGCCAGCTGAGGGATGCGTGTCCGGCTTCATGGAAAGCGATGCTTCGGCGTTCGTTCTCGGTCATGATCTTGCTACGCTTTTCCAATCCGCCGACAATCCGATCGACAGCGCTCATAAAATCATCTTTCTGAACCATATTTTTACCATTGCGGGCAGCGATCAACGCTGCTTCGTTGCATACATTGGCAATGTCGGCACCCGAGAAGCCCGGCGTCTGACGTGCTAAGAAATCCGTATCCACTTCCGAATCAATCTTTATCGGACGAAGATGAACGGCAAAAATTTCCTTCCGTTCGTTCAAATCCGGCAAATCGACATAAATCTGCCGGTCGAAACGACCGGCACGCAGCAATGCTTTATCAAGCACGTCGGCGCGGTTGGTTGCGGCCAGGATGATGACGCCGCTATTCGAAGCGAATCCATCCATTTCGGTCAGTAGCTGATTCAAGGTGTTTTCGCGTTCATCATTGGCGTTCATATTTACATTCCTGCCCCTGGCGCGTCCGACAGCATCGATTTCATCGATAAACACAATACATGGCGCTTTTTCCTTGGCCTGACGGAACAGGTCGCGCACGCGCGAGGCGCCGACGCCCACAAACATTTCGACAAAATCCGACCCTGACAACGAGAAAAACGGCACGTGTGCCTCGCCCGCTACTGCCTTGGCCAAAAGCGTCTTACCGGTACCCGGAGGGCCAACGAGCAAGGCGCCCTTGGGTATCTTGCCTCCAAGGTCCGTATATTTTTGCGGATTTTTCAAAAACGAGACGATCTCTTCCACTTCCTGTTTGGCTTCAGCCAATCCTGCTACATCCTTAAAGGTAACCTTATTTTTCACGTCTTTATCAAAGAGCTGTGCCCTCGACTTGCCGACGCTAAAAACGCCCATACCGCCACCGCCGCCCGACATGCGACGCATGAAAAATATCCAGATCATGACAATCAGGATGATCGGGCCTAATGAAACAAGAATGCTCCAGAACATATCGTCGCCCTCCTTGTAAATGACATCCGCTGAAATAGGGTGTTCAGCCTTTTCCTTGTCGTAAAAATCCGAAAACTTATCGGTCGAAGGAATTTTGACAGACACTTTCAGGCCTTGTTCCTTCGCTTTTTCCGCATCCTGTTTGAAAACCTCCCTGTACCGGTCTCTTTTTACGATGGCTTCGATCACTTCTTTCTTCTTTAAAACGATGAACTCGTCAAAAAGATCATTTCGAACCAACTGCTGAAATTCCGTCCATGTGACCTCTTTCGGGGATGACGCGTCATTGTATTTGAACATTACGATCAATGGAATAAAAATCAAAACATATATCCACCAGAGGCTTAAACCCGACTTCCTTTTCCCGTTCGGTTTTCGTTGATAGTTATCATTTGTATTCTTCAACTGATTTTTATCTTTTTCTTCCATATTCAATTCGTGAAGGAATCAATAATCTAATCTAAATCGGGAATTTTGGTGATGTTCGCATCTTCCCACAAATGCTCAAGACGATAGAAGGCACGCAATTCCGGCAAAAAAACATGTACGATAATCGTGCCATAGTCCAATCCTATCCATCTGGAATTTCGCATACCGTCGATCGAAAGCGGTTTCTCTTTCAGTTCCTTGTTAACCATGTCCCACACCGAATCCGACAACGCAGCTATCTGGGTAGGACTGTTTCCTTCGCAGATAATCATATATTGGCAAATGGAGCCTGGCATTTCTCTCAAATCAATCGTAACAATGCTACGACCTTTCTTTTCCTGCAATCCTTTAACGATTGTATCTAATAATAATTCAGTCTGATTCATTCAACAAGTTATTTTTGCCACAAAGATAGTGCAAGTCGAGAGAAAAAACAAAATAAACTGGTTTATTTTGTTTTTTCCAATAATAATACTACCTTTGCAGCCGTTAAAAGGCATCTTGTTCTATGGTGTAATGGTAACACGTCAGATTCTGGTCCTGAAATTCAAGGTTCGAGTCCTTGTAGAACAACAAGCAAAAACGCTAACAATCCCTGTTTTAGATTGTTAGCGTTTCCTTTTTTTCGTCGGTACAAAGCTGCGGGCTACTCTGCGGGCTACTTGCCTTTCAGCAGCGAGCCCAGCAGACCGCGTCCCACTTTAAAGACGGAATTGACGGCTTCGCGTTTGGCTTTTGTGGCGGCCATCTTGGTGAGGCTGCCTACTAAGCTACTGTCGTGTGCGCGTTTTTTCTGGCGTTCCAACCGTTCTTTTTCCATTTGTACTGAGCGTTCATTTTTTATCCGTTCTTTTTCCAGTTTATCGTCTTCCTTTCGGCGGGTTGCGTCTTCCTTCACCTGAAGCGCTTTTTCCATCCGCTCCGACAAGATTTCAAACGCCGATTCACGGTCGATCATTCGGTCGTATTTACCGTAAACAAGGGAGGTTTGCATTTTTCGCTGTTTCATGTCTGCCGTTATTGGCCCTGCTTGTCCTTCAGGCGGGATGATCTTAACGCGCTCGACCATTTCGGGACGCCCCGCTTCATCCAGGAAAGAGACCAACGCTTCCCCTACCCCCAGCTGTGTGATGACCTCGTCGGTTTTGAAAGCGGGATTCTGGCGGAATGTGGTGGCTGCGGTATGGACGGCTTTCTGGTCGCGTGGCGTATAGGCGCGCAGCGCATGTTGTACGCGGTTGCCCAGCTGACCCAAAATCGTATCGGGAATATCCAACGGATTCTGGGTACAAAAATAGATGCCTACCCCTTTCGAACGGATTAACCGGACCACCTGCTCAATCTTTTCCAGTAAGGCCTTGGGAATATCGGTAAACAAAACATGGGCTTCATCGAAGAAAAAGACAAGTTTCGGCTTATCCAAATCACCTACCTCCGGCAACTGTTCGAAAAGTTCGGACATCAGGTAAAGCAGGAACGAGGTGTAAATTTTGGGCGAACGAATCAGCTTGTCGGCTTCCAGAATATTAATGATACCTTTTCCTCCCTGCGTCTGCATGAAGTCAAAGATGTCGAACGCAGGCTCGCCAAAAAACTTATTGCCACCCTGGTCTTCAAGGGCTAATAAGCCGCGTTGGATTGCGCCGATACTGGCTGGCGTGATATTTCCGTAAGAAACGGTATATTTACTGCGTTCCTCTCCAATATGCTCTAACATCTTCCGCAAATCTTTCAGGTCGAGCAGAAGCAGTTGTTCATCGTCGGCAATGCGGAAAGCCATCGAAAGCACGCTGCTTTGAATATCGTTCAAGTCGAGCAAACGGCTCAGCAGAATGGCGCCCATTTGCGAGATGGTCGCCCGCAACGGGTGTCCCTGCTCTCCGTAAATATCCCAAAAGCAGACGGGGAATCCACGGTGATCAAAGCCTTTGCCTGTCAATTGATAATCGTCGACCACTTTTTGCAAATGTACATTATTGCCACCAGCTACGCTGACGCCCGACAAGTCGCCCTTGATATCTGTCGCGAACACAGGAACCCCCATGCTACTGAACGTTTCGGCCAAGTTTTGCAATGTGCAAGTCTTGCCTGTACCTGTTGCGCCGGTAATCAGGCCATGACGATTCGCCATTTTGGGGATGATACCTAATTCTATCCCTTCTGCAATGGCATTCAACGGTTTTAGTTCCGAATTAATCATACTTATAAATTATTTTACAACAGTCAACGCACGAAATTCTCCTGAAAACTAATTTCTTATTTCAATTTTAAATTCTTCCATCACCCCACCCCGTGAGCGTGTATTTGAGCGTACAGTCGTATTGCGTTCAAACTCGTCTTTTGAGCCCACGATGATTTTCTCAAATTCCCGCTGTCCGGTACCTGCAGGTATCAGGTGTCCGCAGATAACATTTTCCTTCAAGCCTTCCAGATGGTCGGTTTTTCCGTTGATGGCTGCTTCGTTTAATACTTTGGTTGTTTCCTGGAACGACGCGGCCGACATAAAACTCTGCGTCTGCAACGCAGCACGCGTGATACCCTGCAGGATTTGGTTGGTTGTTGCCGGGATCGCATCGCGCACCTGTACAAGTCGCAGGTCACGGCGTTTCAACTGGCTGTTCTCATCGCGCAACTTGCGTGCCGTAACGATCTGTCCTGGACGAAGCTGTTGGGAATCGCCTGCTTCGACGACAACTTTCTTGCCCCATATCCGGTCGTTCTCGTCCATCACTTCGAGTTTGTCGACAACCTGCTGTTCGAGGAAGCGCGTATCACCCGGATCCACGATTTCCACTTTACGCATCATCTGGCGAACGATCACTTCAAAATGCTTGTCGTTGATCTTCACGCCTTGCAGACGATAGACATCCTGCACTTCATTCACGATATATTCCTGAACGGCTGTTGGCCCTTTGATGGCCAGGATGTCGGCAGGCGTGATGGCGCCATCCGAAAGCGGCAGCCCGGCACGTACATAGTCGTTTTCCTGCACGAGCAACTGCTTCGACAACGGCACCATGTATTTCTTTTCTTCTCCCAGCTTGGAAGTAACGATCAGTTCGCGGTTACCGCGTTTGATTTTCCCAAAAGTCACCTCGCCGTCAATCTCGGAAACAATAGCCGGATTCGAAGGATTACGCGCTTCAAACAATTCGGTTACCCGTGGAAGACCTCCGGTGATATCGCCTGTCTTGCCGACGGCGCGCGGTATCTTAGCCAGCACCTCGCCCGTTTTCACGGCGTCGCCTTCGGTTTTTGTCATGTGCGCGCCAAGCGGCAGCGAATAGTTCTTTAAAGTATTATTCTCCAAATCCGTGATATGTATGGCAGGCGCTTTTGTCTTATCCTTCGATTCGATGATAATCATTTCCTTCAAGTTGGTCGTTTCGTCGCTTTCAATCTTGTAGGTCAGGTTTTCAACCATACTTTCAAAAGCGATGATACCATCCGCTTCGGCAATAATAACGGCATTGAACGGGTCCCATTCCAATACTTTTTCGCCTTTCTTCACCATGTCGCCGTTTTCGAAGAACAGTTTCGACCCGTAAGGAATATTACTGTTATGCAGGACAATCTTCGTATTGGGCTCAATGATGCGCATTTCTGCCAAACGGCTCACCACCACGTGGCATTTGTCATCCACGGCGTAAACCGTTCGGAGCTCTTCAATTTCGAGCAAGCCGTCATATTTTGACATGAGGCTATTCTCGGTTGCAATATTCGAAGCAATACCTCCTACGTGGAACGTACGAAGCGTCAACTGCGTGCCCGGCTCGCCAATCGACTGCGCAGCAATGACGCCCACGACTTCCCCTTTTTGTACCATCTGACCGGTAGCGAGGTTTCGACCATAGCATTTGGCACATACGCCCTTTTTCGATTCGCAGGTGAGCACCGAGCGTATCTCGACGCTTTCTATCGGCGACCTTTGTATTTCCTCCGCCTCTTTTTCCCGAATTTCCTCACCGGCTTTCACGATCGTTTTTCCTGTAATGGGATGAATGATGTCATGCACGGAAACACGTCCGAGTATCCGTTCGAAGAGGTTGACGATGACCTCGTCATTGTTTTTAAGTTCGATGCACGTCAGACCCCGTAGTGTCCCGCAATCATTATCATTGATTATCACATCATGTGAAACATCCACCAATCGACGGGTCAGGTATCCTGCGTCGGCAGTTTTCAAAGCCGTATCGGCCAAACCTTTACGGGCGCCGTGCGTGGATATGAAATATTCAAGCACCGACAGGCCTTCCTTGAAGTTCGACAAGATAGGGTTCTCGATGATCTGCCCTCCCTCGCTGCCGCTTTTCTGCGGTTTGGCCATCAGCCCGCGCATGCCGGAAAGCTGGCGTATCTGCTCTTTCGAGCCGCGTGCACCAGAATCCATCATCATATAAATCGAGTTGAAACCGTAATTATCGGTGCTCAGCTTGTCAATCAGAATCTTCGACAAGCGACTGTTCACATGTGTCCATGTATCAATAATCTGGTTATACCGCTCATTATTGGTAATGAAACCCATGCTGTAATTCGCCACAATTTGCTCTACTTCATCAAACCCTTCCTTCACCAGAATATCTTTTTCAGCCGGTATCAGCACATCCGCCAGGTTGAACGACAAACCACCCTTGAAAGCCATATAATATCCAAGATTCTTGATGTCGTCGAGGAAGTTGCAAGTACGCGCGACACCGCAATTCTTAATCACGTCACTGATGATATCGCGCAAGGCTTTCTTGCCCAACACTTCATTGACAAATCCCACCTCCTTGGGTATAAATTCGTTTACCATTAAACGTCCGACGCTTGTTTCGACAATTTTCCTGACAAACTTACCGTTTTCATCGACATCGTCAACGTTCACTTTGATAAGGGCGTGGATATTAATCTTGCCTTCGTTGTACGCAATGGTAGCTTCCTCCGGCCCGTAGAAGACCAGCCCTTCGCCTTTCAGTCCGGGACGTGTTTTTGTAATATAGTACAGTCCAAGCACCATATCCTGTGAAGGCACGGTGATCGGAGCGCCGTTGGCAGGGTTCAATATGTTGTGAGATGACAGCATCAACATTTGCGCTTCGAGGATGGCTTCGTTGCTAAGTGGCAGATGTACAGCCATTTGATCGCCGTCAAAGTCAGCATTAAACGCGGTACAGGCCAACGGGTGCAACTGGATTGCCTTGCCTTCGATCATTTTGGGCTGAAAAGCCTGTATACCCAGACGATGCAATGTTGGCGCGCGGTTCAGCAACACCGGATGACCTTTCATCACATATTCAAGGATGTCCCATACGACTGGTTCCTTGCGGTCGACAATCTTTTTTGCCGACTTCACCGTTTTAACGATACCGCGTTCAATCAGTTTGCGGATGATAAACGGTTTATACAACTCGGCTGCCATTTCTTTCGGTATGCCACATTCACCCATTTTGAGTTCCGGGCCCACAACAATTACCGAGCGCGCCGAATAATCCACGCGTTTTCCAAGCAAGTTCTGACGGAAACGTCCCTGCTTTCCTTTCAAGCTGTCGGACAGTGATTTCAACGGACGGTTGGCTTCCGATTTGACGGCGCTCGATTTGCGCGAGTTATCAAAAAGCGAATCAACAGCTTCCTGCAACATGCGCTTTTCATTACGAAGGATTACTTCGGGTGCTTTGATGTCGATTAACCGTTTCAGGCGGTTATTTCGAATGATAACGCGACGATACAGGTCGTTCAGGTCGGAGGTGGCAAAACGGCCGCCATCCAGCGGCACAAGCGGACGTAATTCAGGTGGAATCACCGGCACCACTTTCACAACCATCCATTCCGGTTTGTTGCGTCCTTTCGACGAACGGAACGATTCCACCACCTGCAGGCGTTTCAGTGCCTCGGCTTTGCGTTGCTGTGATGTATCCGTCATCGCATGATTGCGCAGATCGTAGGAGAGAGCATCCAGGTCCAACCGTACAAGCAGATCGTAGATGGCTTCTGCGCCTATCTTGGCGATGAACTTGTTCGGGTCGGCGTCATCCAGCAACTGGTTTTCTTTCGGAAGGTTTTCCAACACCTCCAAGTATTCTTCTTCCGCCAGCAGGTCAAGTACATTGACCGAGTCGACGCACCCTTTTTGTATGACGACATACCGTTCATAATAGATGATCGAATCTAATTTTTTGGTCGGCAGTCCCAACAAATAACCGATTTTATTCGGCAGCGTACGGAAATACCAGATATGAGCAACCGGGACAACCAAATGGATATGTCCCGTTCGTTCGCGGCGAACTTTCTTTTCGGTAACTTCCACGCCGCAGCGGTCGCAAACGATGCCCTTATAACGGATGCGTTTGTATTTACCGCAATAACACTCATAATTTTTGACCGGGCCAAAAATACGTTCGCAGAACAGCCCGTCGCGTTCCGGCTTGTATGTACGGTAGTTAATCGTCTCCGGTTTAAGCACTTCGCCGTGTGAACTTTCCAGAACCTCTTCCGGCGATGCCAGCCCGATCGTTATTTTTGTAAAGTCAGTCTTTACTTTCGTATCTCTTCTAAATGCCATTTTATCTGATTTAAAAAGAGTTAATTATTCCAATGTAAAACTCAAGCACAAACCTCTCAACTCATGAAGCAGCACATTCAAGGATTCGGGTATACCGGGCTTCGGCATGGGCTCGCCTTTAACGATAGACTCATAAGTCTTCGAACGTCCAACCACATCATCCGATTTGACGGTAAGTATTTCCTGCAGGATATGGGAAGCACCGAAGGCTTCGATAGCCCAGACCTCCATTTCTCCGAATCGTTGTCCTCCAAACTGCGCTTTACCGCCGAGTGGTTGTTGCGTGATCAGCGAATACGGGCCAATCGAGCGGGCGTGCATCTTATCGTCAACCATGTGTCCCAACTTGAGGAAGTAGGTAACGCCTACGGTGGCCGGCTGGTCGAACCGTTCGCCCGTGCCGCCATCGTACAGATAGGTTTTCCCGTAACGCGGAAGGCCTGCCTTGTCGGTCCAGGCGTTCAGGTCGTCGAGTGTGGCGCCGTCGAAAATGGGTGTTGCGAATTTTTCGCCGAGGACTTGCCCGGCCCAGCCCAGGACAGCTTCAAAAATCTGCCCTAAATTCATGCGTGAAGGAACGCCAAGCGGATTTAAACATACGTCGACAGGCGTTCCGTCTTCGAGGAACGGCATGTCTTCCTGCCGTACAATCTTCGACACGATACCTTTGTTGCCGTGGCGGCCTGCCATTTTATCGCCAACCGAAATCTTACGTTTTTTGGCAATATAGACCTTGGCAATTTGTACAATTCCTGTTGGCAGTTCATCGCCTATCGTAATATCGAACTTCCTGCGACGCAGTTCGGCATCCAGCTCCTTGTATTTCTTCAAATAGTTGACAATCAAATTCTTAATCAACTCATTGACACGTCCGTCCGAAGTCCACTTGCTGACTTGAATTGTATTGTAGTCCAAGTCTTCCATCGCTTTTTTCGTGAATTTTGCACCTTTGGCAATGATGTCCATGTTCAGATAATCCTTTACGCCCTGCGATACTCTTCCTTCAGTCAACAGCAACAGTTTATTGATAAGAATGGTCTTCAGTTCACCTGTTTTCGTTACGTATTCTTCTTCCAATTTTTGTATTGCGATCTTTTCCGGTTGGCGGTGGGTCGTCTTTTTCTTTATAATTCTGGAAAAAAGACTTGTCCCGATCACAATGCCGTGCAACGACGGGGTTGCCTTCAATGAGGCATCTTTCACATCGCCTGCCTTATCTCCAAAGATGGCGCGCAAAAGTTTTTCTTCGGGCGAAGGATCGGACTCGCCTTTAGGCGTAATTTTACCGATTAGTATGTCGCCCGGGTTGACATGCGCGCCCACACGGATGATTCCCCTTTCGTCCAAATCCTTGATGGCTTCTTCGCTTACATTGGGAATATCGGAAGTCAGTTCTTCGAAGCCGCGTTTTGTTTCGCGTACCTCCAGAATATACTCGTCCACGTGCACGGAGGTAAAGATGTCGTCGCGTACGATACGTTCGTTGAGAACGACCGCATCCTCGTAGTTATAGCCTTTCCATGGCATGTATGCCACCTTCACATTACGTCCCAATGCCAGTTCGCCGTTCTGAATTGAATAGCCTTCGGTCAGTATCTCACCTGCCGCGACATGTTGTCCGCGCACGCAGATCGGGCGCAGGTCGACCGTCGTACTTTGGTTGGTTTTACGCCATTTCGGTATTTCATACGTTTTGATTGCATCCTCGAAACTGACGAATTCTTCGTCTTCGGTGCGGTCGTATTTAATTTTTATGGTTGTGGAATCAACATAAATGACTTCACCCGCACCTTCTGCCATTATCTGGGTACGTGAATCGCGTGCAACCTGCGATTCGATGCCTGTACCTACAATAGGTGCTTCGTTGTGGACAAGCGGAACGGCCTGGCGCATCATGTTCGACCCCATCAGGGCGCGGTTGGCATCGTCATGCTCCAGAAAGGGAATCAGCGCAGCTGCAATCGAAGCAATTTGCGTAGGGGCAACGTCCATCAAGTCGATTGTTTCGGGCGAAACAACCGGAAAATCGGCTTCATATCTGGACTTCACCTTATCACTGATGAAATAGCCTTCGTCGTCCAACGGTGCATTTCCCTGTGCAACGGTTTTGTCTTCTTCCTCTTCGGCGGTGTAATATTCGAGCGTTTTTTCCGAAAAATCGACCTTCCCGTCTTTGATTTTCCGGTAAGGGGTGGTAATAAACCCTAATTCGTTGATTTTGGCATAAACGCAAAGTGAAGATATCAAACCGATGTTTGGTCCTTCAGGCGTTTCGATCGGACAAAGGCGGCCATAATGTGTGTAATGCACGTCGCGCACCTCAAATCCTGCCCGTTCGCGCGACAGTCCGCCAGGCCCCAACGCCGACAGGCGACGCTTGTGGGTGAGTTCGGCCAATGGATTGGTCTGGTCCATAAACTGCGACAGTGCATTCGTGCCGAAGAACGAATTGACAACCGATGAAATCGTTTTTGCATTGATCAGATCGATGGGGGTAAACACTTCGTTGTCGCGTACATTCATGCGTTCGCGAACGGTGCGCGACATGCGTGCCAAACCGATACCGAACTGATTATACAATTGTTCGCCGACCGTACGGACGCGGCGGTTGCTCAAATGGTCGATATCATCGACTACGGCTTTTGAATTGATAAGCTGTATCAGATATTTGATAATCTCGATGATGTCTTCCTTTGTCAGCACCTTGATGTCTTCGCTGGTCTGAAGATTCAATTTCCGGTTGATGCGGAAACGTCCGACATCGCCCAGATCGTATCGTTTTTCCGAGAAGAACAGATTGGTGATGACTTCGCGAGCGCTGGCGTCATCGGCGGGGTCAGCGTTGCGCAGCTGCCGGTAGATATACAGTACGGCTTCTTTTTCAGAGTTACTCGGGTCTTTTTGCAGCGTGTTGTAGATGATGGCATAATCGTTCAGATTCTGTTCCTCGCGATGCAGCAGGATGTGCTGCGTTCCCGATTCCAGAATCATATCCATATTGCTTTCGACAAGGCTTGCCTCGCGATCGACGACTACATCGTTACGTTCGATGGAAACGACTTCGCCCGTATCCTCATCCACAAAATCTTCGACCCATGTTTTCAGGACGCGTGCCGCCAACTTGCGGCCTTCGTATTTTTTCAGATTTGCTTTTGTAACTTTTATTTCTTCCGCCAAATTGAATATTTCAAGGATATCCTTGTCGCTTTCATATCCGATAGCCCTCAACAGGGTCGTTACGGGTAATTTCTTTTTACGGTCGATGTACGCATACATGACATTGTTGATGTCGGTCGCAAATTCGATCCACGAACCTTTAAAGGGTATGATCCGTGCAGAATAGAGTTTTGTGCCGTTTGCATGGATGCTTTGGCCAAAAAAGACGCCCGGTGAACGGTGCAACTGCGAAACGACGACACGTTCGGCGCCATTGATCACAAACGTACCGCGGTCGGTCATGTAAGGTATCGGGCCGAGGTAAACATCCTGAATAACCGTATCAAAATCTTCATGTTCGGGATCGGTACAATACAGCTTCATTTTAGCTTTCAGCGGCACGCTGTAAGTCAAACCGCGTGCGATACAATCCTCTACGGTATAGCGCGGCGGGTCTAAGTAATAATCCAGAAATTCGAGTACAAAATTATTGCGCGTGTCGGCAATCGGAAAATTTTCAGTGAAGACCTTGTAAAACCCCTCTTTTTTCCGCTTCTCGGGGGGCATGTCTAATTGAAGAAAGTCTTGGAATGACTTCAATTGTACTTCGAGGAAATCGGGATAGGGAAATTGTGATTTGATCGAAGCAAAATTTATTCGTTGGGTTATGCTTGTTGAAGACATCTCTCACAGGATTAATTGAACTAATAATAAAAATAGACACAAAAAGGTTAAGAACCCCTTTTATCGGGATTCCTAACCATTAACCTGCCAAGCAGGGTTATATGAACTATTTAAGCTCAACTTCTGCTCCGGCTTCTTCCAAACTTTTCTTGATTCCCTCAGCATCCGCTTTAGCAATACCTTCCTTAATATTACTGGGTGCGGTATCAACCAGTTCTTTTGCCTCTTTCAAGCTAAGACCAGTCAATTCTTTCACTAATTTGACAACGGGTAATTTACTGGGGCCTGGTGACTTAAGAACTACATCGAATTCCGTTTTCTCTTCTTCGACTGCAGCTCCGCCTGCAACGGGACCAGCAGCAACAGCCACGGCTGCAGCAGCCGGCTCAATGCCATACTCTTCCTTAAGGATTTTTGCTAATTCGTTTACCTCTTTTACGGTAAGATTCACTAATTGTTCTGCAAAAGATTTCAAATCTGCCATTTTCGTTATGATTAAAATGTTTATAATCTGTTATTTAAAAAAAATTAATTGTGCTCTTCGAGCGTTTCTAAAATACGATGAATCATTTGACCGCCATTTGATTGCAAGGCGGAAATGACGTTCTTCACCGGCGACTGCAACAATCCAATAATATCGCCGATCAACTCTTCGCGGCTCTTGATGGTAGCCAGCGTTTCCAAATCGTCTGCCCCGTAGAAACCTTCCTGGACGTATGCCCCTTTCAGTTTCGGACGTGCTTCTTCTTTTTTCCTGTTATCTCTAGTGAAATCCTGAATCAGACGTGCCGGCGCGTTGGCTGTATGCGACAACATGATGGCCGTATTCCCTTTCAATACACTAAACAACTCCGCATAATCGGTTTCGACCACATTTTCCATCGCTTTCAGAAGCAATGTGTTCTTAACCACAACAAGCTTCACGTCCCTCTTGAAACATTCCCTTCTCAACTTGCCCGTTTTTTCGGCGTTCAACGCTTCTATATCCGTCAGGTAGACATGTGGATACTGTTTCAGTTGTTCTGCTAACTCATTGATAACTTTACGTTTATCTTCCTTTTTCATCTGCTTGAATTTTTGAAATTTTAATCATCAATTGTTTTCGGGTCAACTTTTATACCCGGACTCATTGTCGAGGAAAGATAAATACTCTTGATATAGGTGCCTTTGGCTGCAGCGGGCTTCAATTTTATCAAGGCCGAAATAAACTCCCTTGTATTTTCCAGAATTTTTTCCGGCTGGAAAGAAACTTTGCCAACAGAAGAGTGAACAATACCGGTTTTATCTACTTTAAAGTCGATCTTCCCCTGTTTCACTTCCTGTATCGCTTTCCCGATGTCGTTTGTTACCGTACCGCTTTTGGGGTTCGGCATCAAACCACGCGGACCTAAAATACGTCCTAACGCACCAATTTTTCCCATAATGGAAGGCATTGTAATAATGATGTCAATGTCGGTCCAACCGCCTTTGATCTTATCGACATATTCATCGAGGCCGACATAATCGGCTCCGGCAGCTTGTGCCTCGGCCTCCTTGTCGGGAGTACATAATGCAAGAACCCTTGTAACCTTTCCGGTTCCGTGCGGTAACGAGACCACGCCCCTTACCATTTGATTAGCTTTACGGGGGTCTACTCCGAGACGGACGTCCACATCGACCGACGCATCAAACTTTGTTAGCGTAATTTCTTTCACTAATGCCGATGCTTCTCTCAATGTATACGCTTTCCCGTTTTCAATTTTACCCGAAGCAAGCTTCTGATTTTTCGTAAGTTTACTCATCTTTTACTTGACTTTTTAAAGGATTAAATCGGGAACACCCCTTTTACCCTGATACCCATACTCCTTGCCGTACCTGCAACCATCTTTGCAGCCGCTTCCAGCGTAAAACAGTTCAAATCGACCATTTTGTCCTGTGCTATCTGTTGAACTGTATCCCACGTAACTTCCGCTACTTTTTTGCGGTTCGGCTCGGCCGATCCGCCTTGAATTTTTGCAGCTTCCATCAATTGAATGGCAACAGGTGGCGTTTTTACAACAAAGTCGAATGATTTGTCTGTAAAATAAGTAATAACAACGGGTAAAATTTTACCGCCCTTGTCCTGGGTTCTGGCATTGAATTGCTTGCAAAACTCCATGATGTTAATACCTTTCGAACCCAAAGCAGGCCCTACCGGCGGAGAAGGATTTGCGGCTCCTCCCTTAATCTGCAACTTAATTTGTCCAGCAATTTCTTTAGCCATTTAACATAAATTTAATTATTTATAAAAAAAACATAAAAAGAACGCGACTCTCCGTAACAAAAGTCTATTCTTTTTCAACTTGTACATAACTCAGCTCAAGCGGCGTTTTCCGTCCGAAAATCTTCACCATCACCTTCAGTTTCTTTTTCTCGGCATTGACCTCCTCAATGACGCCGGTAAAACCGTTGAAGGGGCCAAAAGTCACCTTCACCGTCTCACCAATGAAATATTGCAGTTCAATGTCGTCCTCCTGTTCATGCAAAACATCTACAGTACCCAAGACACGGCTCACCTCCCACGGACGCAGGGGGACGGGATTATCCGAACCACCCAGAAACCCGATCACATTCGGTGTGTTCCGCAGGCGATGCGCCACCTCTCCCAGCAGATTGGCTTCTACCAGCACATATCCCGGCAAATAAGCGCGTTCTTTCATCACTTTCTTGCCGTTGCGTACTGTATACGTCTTCTCCGTCGGGATAAGCACCTGCGTGACATATTGCCCCAAATCCGAATTTTTCATCTCGGATTCGATGTATTCACGTACTTTGTTTTCCTTACCGCTTATCGCGCGTAGAACGTAAAATTTAGGTTGAGCGTCAGACATACTGATTATTAAATGTTGTTGTAAACAAAACGAATCGCATGCTCAAACACAAAATCGACCGCAAAGACAACGAGCGCTATGATAATGGAAGCAACGAGAACAATCACAGCGCTGTTGGATACCTCTTTCCTTGTCGGCCACGAAACCTTGTGTACAAGTTCGTTGTATGAATTTTTAAAGTAATCCGTTATTTTCTTCATTGAAAATTTCTATTTTGAATAGCACGGAAGGAGAGGCTCGAACTCCCGACAGCCGGTTTTGGAGACCGGTACTCTACCAACTGAGCTACTTCCGTGTGCTAATTGAGAATTTGTTCCGCTATGCGAAACAAATTCTCAATTGATTAATCGTCCAACAATTCCGTAATCTGACCGGCACCGACCGTACGACCACCTTCGCGGATAGCGAAACGAAGCCCTACGCTACATGCAACCGGATAAATCAGTTCTACCTGAATCGTCACGTTATCGCCCGGCATGACCATCTCAACACCTTCCGGCAGGGAGATTTCGCCCGTTACGTCCAACGTACGGATATAGAACTGCGGACGGTATTTGTTTTGGAACGGCGTATGACGGCCACCCTCTTCCTTTTTGAGGATATAAACCTCTGCTTTGAAAAGCGAATGGGGTTTCACCTGTCCCGGATGGCAAAGTACCATTCCGCGCTTGATTTCGTTCTTGTCGATGCCGCGAAGCAATAAACCGACATTATCACCGGCCTCGCCCCTGTCCAAAATCTTGCGAAACATCTCAACGCCTGTAACGACTGATTTTTTGGCTTGAGCGCCCAGACCGATAATCTGTACTTCATCACTCGTTTTGATAACGCCCGTTTCAATACGACCCGTAGCAACCGTACCGCGACCCGTGATCGAGAATACGTCTTCAACCGGCATCAGGAACGGTTTGTCAATGTCGCGCGGAGGAAGCGGAATCCAGGTATCAACTGCTTCCATCAGCTCCACGACTTTATCTTCCCATTTTGCATCGCCGTTCAGCGCGCCCAGCGCAGAACCTTGAATACAGGGCGTATTGTCGCCGTCAAACTCATAAAATGAAAGCAGTTCGCGCATCTCCATCTCCACGAGTTCCAGCATTTCGTCGTCGTCTACCGAATCACACTTATTCATGAATACAACCAAACGGGGCACATTGACCTGACGGGCCAAAAGGATGTGCTCGCGTGTTTGCGGCATCGGACCATCATCAGCTGCAACGACAATAATAGCACCATCCATCTGGGCAGCGCCCGTGACCATGTTCTTGACATAGTCGGCGTGACCCGGACAGTCTACATGTGCATAGTGACGGTTAGCCGTCTCATATTCAACGTGTGCAGTGTTGATCGTAATGCCTCTTTCTTTTTCTTCCGGCGCGTTGTCGATTGAATCGAACGTTCGTATCTCAGAAAGACCCTTTTTAGCCAAGACAGTTGTAATAGCGGCTGTCAAGGTTGTTTTACCGTGGTCAACGTGACCAATTGTACCGATGTTAACATGCGGTTTTGTCCTGTTAAAATGTTCTTTTGCCATAATTTCAATATCCTTTTTAATTAATTTAAAATGATTACCTATTTTTTTTCATATTTCACTTATGCGAGCCGGTGCCGAGATTTGAACTCGGGACCTCTTCCTTACCAAGGAAGTGCTCTACCACTGAGCTACACAGGCCTGTAATTCTCGTCTCCCACAAGCGCCTAACCTCTTCATTTCGAGCCTCCTGACGGATTTGAACCGACGACCCCGAGATTACAAATCACGTGCGCTGGCCAACTGAACGAAAGAGGTAATTTCTAAAAAAAGCCGCTTTTTTGTGGCGAAACGGCTGCAAATTTAGAAATTATTTTTTAATCTGCAAAATTTATTCAGTTTTTTCTACAATTTTTATCTTTTCCTTACCTTTTTCTTTCAATTTCATTAGTTGTTTTTCCAACGCTTCGACTGCCGTATCGACAGCCTCTTCAAAAGTATCGCAGATTTTTTCGGCGAAACAATCTCCATTTTTGATCTTTATTCGGATCGCAGCGCTTTTATTCTTGACGGTTTCCGGCTTCACGACCTTCAGTACAACGTCGGCCATCATAATCCCATCAAAACAGCGCTCAAGTTTTGAAACTTTTTTCATAATAAAAGTTTCTAATTTCTCAGCTGCATCAAAATGAATTGACTTAATTTTAATTTCCATAATAAATCCTCCTTTTATTTTGCTCTTGGATGAGCGTTATACACTTTTTTCAATTCCTCAAACGTGACGTGCGTATAGACGGATGTCGAAGCGAGACTGCTATGCCCTAACAATTGGCCTACTGCCCCTATCTCGGCGCCGTCATTCAACATGCTCGTCGCAAACGAGTGTCGCAATACGTGCGGACTTTGTTTGGCCAAAGCCGGTATCTGCGACAACTTTTTCCTGATTGCATAATAGACGATCGCCGACGAGACCGGTCGTCCATCTTTCCGCACAAAAAAAGCAGGGCAATTCGCCCCCACTTCCCTCGCGCGTACATTATTATATTGTACTATCATATCTTTCAGCCGGTCAGCAAAAGGTATCAATCGTTGCTTATTCCGTTTGCCGGTAACCTTCAGCAACATGGCTTCCATATCTACATCCACGTCCCTGATGCCGACAAGCTCCGCACAACGAATGCCCGTCTCGTAAAACAGCTCAAGCATCAACTGATTCCGTACTCCTTCAAAGAACGAACCTCCCGAATCATGCTGATTTTCGGGTATTTCATCCAAAAGATTCACCATCTCACGCTCTTTGATGAAATAAGGGATTTTTTGGGGCTTCTTGGGGCCTTTCACCGACCGAAGCGGGTGCTTCTGAACGAAACCCTTGCGAACTGCAAATGTAAAAAACGATTGAAGGGCGCTCAACTTACGGTTTACCGATGTAGCAGATAACGAACCTTTCATCAAAATCATCAACCATTCACGGACAATGTCGGCATCGATCCTGTCCACATCAAAAACCGCTCCATCCGCTGCCTCCTTGTCGGCGAGGAAATCGACAAAACAAGCCAGATCATTTGCATACGAAGTCACCGTATGAACCGAATAATTACGTTCATACCGCATATACTCCATAAACAAACTCACATACTCTTTCATGCTACATTCATTATAAGATGCAACGAATATACGGGTATATTTTCAAAAAAACAAATTTTTGGGGAAAAAAGTTTTTAAATCAACTTTCAGCCTGCTGTAATTGCTTCACATAGATTGCGTGGATACGCTCTTTTCTCTTTTTCACGGATGGTTTCGCGAAAGCCTGCCTGCTTCGAAGTTCTTTGACGACGCCGGTTTTCTCAAACTTTCTTTTAAATTTTTTCAAGGCTCTTTCAATATTCTCGCCTTCTTTCAATGGAACTACTATCATAAATAATTTTTGCGTTATAATGTTGTTAATCGTTTTTCGCGCCGCAAAATTACTGCTTTTTTTAATTCCGGCAAAACAATTGACCATTTATTTTTAAAAACCGCATAAAAACACCATGAAAAACTGAAAGTTTCATTTTTTTTGATTACTTTTGCCGTGAAATAACGATTTGCCATTATGAAAAAAAGATACTTGTTCATTGGAATCATAGCATTGTGCCTTGCTGCTATAACTGCCTGGTTATTAACCACATCCAATTATTATGTCCGTCGGGCGTTGATTAATCAACATCCTAAAATCGACCAATACCGGATTTTCGACAATCGTATTGTCAAAGCCGACGACCCCCATCCATGGGACTTGTCGAAGCATTATAATCAATATTCGATACCCGATCCCTATACCAAAGCGTTCGAAAAACTCGGTACTGTCGCTTTTGTTATTATCCAGAACGGCGAATTGTTTTTCGAACAATATTGGGATGATTTTTCAAGTCAATCCTACAGCAATCCTTTCTCCATGTCGAAAAGCGTTGTCTCGCTCGCTGTAGGATGCGCTATCGACGACGGATTCATACGAGATACCGACCAGCCTGTCAGCGATTTTTTCCCGCAATTCACCGGATATAACGGGAAAATATTGACCATACGGCACTTGTTGACAATGAGCGCGGGTTTTGATTTTCAGGAATCCTATTCATCCGTCTTTTCCCCTACAACCCAATTGTATTATGGCAGAGACTTGGAAAAGATAATTTTCGGCATGAAGTCGGTCGACGAGCCGGGAGTCAATTTCATTTATCAAAGTGGCGTGACCCAATTGTTGGCCTACCTTGTGGAAAAAGCGACCGGTGAAAGCATCAGTTCGTATGTTTCCCGAAAATTATGGACGCCATTGCAGGCGGAGGAAGACGCTTTGTGGTCGCTCGACCACAAAGACGGCATGGAAAAAGCCTATTGCTGTTTCAATACAAACGCGCGCGACTTCGCCCGCTTCGGCCAGTTGATCTTGAATGAAGGCCAATGGAACGGAAGTCAAGTCGTCGCAAAACAACACATCCGCGAGGCGACTACAGCCGATAACAGCCTGATTGACAAGGAATGTCATAAACCGGAATGTAATGAAGCAAACCGTCAATACGGGTTTCAATTCTGGATGCTTGAAAAAAACGGGATGAAAATATCTTACATGCGTGGGCTATTAGGGCAATATGTATTCGTTTTACCCGAAAAAAACGCCGTTGTTGTCAGGTTTGGACGTCAAAAAAACAAGGCTTATACCCCCGATCAGGGTTATCCGGCAGATATTGACGTATGGTTGGACGCCGCAATGGAAATGCTGGATAAAGCGCCCAGGCAAGCGCGTCTTGTTTTCGCAGGCGATTTGATGCAAAACCTGCCACAGGTTCATGCTGCCCGCAACAAGTCGGGTAGCGGATTCGATTATTCCGAATCTTTTCAGCATGTAAAACCGATATTTGAGCAAGCCGATCTGGCGATTGTCAATCTTGAAACAACGATCTCGGCCAACGGTAATTATACGGGATATCCCATGTTTCGTTCCCCGAAAGCGCTTGTCGAAACGATGGCCGACTTAGGTATTGATGTAGCGGTAATGGCCAACAACCATGTATTTGACGGCGGCCAACAAGGTGTGCATACAACGCTTGCCATGCTCGATTCCATCGGTGTCAGGCACACCGGCGTCTTCACCGACAGTAGCGACAAGCAAAACAACCATCCGTTATACCTGCAAGCCAACGGCATTCGCTTCGCGCTATTGAATTATACTTACGGGACAAACGGCCTGCCCACGCCGAACGGATTATACGTAAATTTAATTGACACATCCGTCATCGCACGCGATATTCAACAGATAGACCGTACCTTAACAGACGGTATCATTGTTTATTTTCACTGGGGAGACGAATATGCCCGACAACCGAATGAAGTACAAAAAAGGCTTGCTGCCATCTGTCATCGCTATGGTGCAGAGATAGTAATCGGGAGCCATCCGCATGTCGTACAGCCTATTTCTTTTCTCGAAGAAGAAGACGGAACCGTCCGGCAAGTAACGGTCTACTCGCTCGGAAACCTCGTATCGAACCAGCGAAACCGCTTTACAGACGGTGGAATCATCGTGGCCATCGACGTGTCAAAAAAACAGGATGAACCGATGACGCTAACCACCCGTTACACGCCTGTTTGGGTTCAACTTCCCAAATACCGGATTCTCACCACTGCAGTTGCCGACACGATGGCGTTGCCGGCAAACGACCGCAGAGCATACCAACAGTTTGTTGCCGACGTCAACCAACTCTTGCGGCCTGCCTTGTAGTTTTTCAGTTTTCAGCTTTCAGCTTTAAAAACGAAAGTATCTTATTGGTTGCGCCGGCATTTTGGTGGACGAAGTCTCTGGCCGCCATTCCAGCCTTGATCTGCAACGATGGATTCGAGATAAAATCGTTCATGTACTTTACAAAAGAAGCTTCATTGTTGATTGAAAAACCGCCGCCAACAGTCAGCAGACCGGTTGCCTCTTTGAATTTATGGTGGTTAGGGCCGAAAATAATGGGGATGCCATAGACGGCGGCCTCTAAGGTGTTATGAATACCTTTTCCGAAACCACCGCCAATGTAAGCGATCCAACCATACCGGTAAATGGATGAAAGAAGTCCGAAACTGTCAATGATCAGGCAGTCATGTGTCCGCAACTCCTCTTCGGTTGCATCCGACAAACGAACGGCAGGCCGATTGAGCAGCGACTGAATATACAATAAATGTTCGCGATGTATTTCGTGAGGCGCTATGATCAGTTTGATTTCCGGATGGGAATTAAAATACCGAATAATAATTTCCTCGTCTTCAGGCCAGGAACTTCCTGCTACTAAAATAGGCTGGGCGCCTTTGGCAAATGCTTCTACTTCGGGTAACAAACGTGCGTTTTGTTTGATTTCCAAAACACGGTCGAATCGTGTGTCGCCACAAACTTCAACATTTTTGATGCCGTAAGCGGCCAGCAATTTTTTGGATGCTTCGTCCTGTACAAATAATTGCTCATAATAGGTCAAAGCCTTTCGGTACCAGCGGCCATACCATCTGAAAAACAGTTGGCCGGGACGAAAGACGGCAGAAACAAGATATATCTTGATGTTTCGTTTCTTTAGTTCGGTGAGGTAATTAAGCCAAAATTCATATTTGATAAAGACAGCGATCGACGGATTCGCAAGATTAATAAATTTGCGCACTTTATACGGTGTATCGAAGGGTAAGTAACAAATCACATCTGCGCCGTCATAATTTTTACGGACTTCGTAGCCCGAAGGCGAAAAGAAAGTAAGCAGAATTTTATAGCCCGAATACTGTTTGCGAAGGGTCTCAATCATCGGGCGTCCCTGTTCGAACTCGCCTAACGATGCGGCATGAAACCAGATATAGCGGGCGTTACGGTCAATTTTTTTTCGTAAAATCCCATTCGTGTACCACTGTCCGACACGCGTCATTCGCGCTTTCCGGTTGAAAAAGGACGAAATCTCAACGGATGATGCGTACAGATGCAATGCCAATGTATAGATGAAACGCATGGGGATTTTTAATTACTCTCTAATCTCTCAATTGCTTTTCTGATCCTGCAGATCGTTTCCTCCTTGCCGATAGCTTCGGTGATATGGAATATCTGAGGGCCTATCCCCTGTCCTACAAGCGCCAGGCGGACTGCGTTCATGACATTCCCAAGGTTGTAGCCTTTCTGTGCTATCCATGATTTCACTTCGGCTTCCGTTCCTTCAACATCGAAAGGCTCGCGCGCGCGCAGTACTTCGATGAGTTCGGTCAGTTGTGCGGCGCTGTCTTCCTTCCAGCGTTTCTTGCGGGTCTTTTCATCGTATTCGGTTGGCGCTGTGAAAAAATAAGTAGTCAGCCCCCACAATTCAGGGACAAAATTGACACGCTCTTTCATCAGACCGACAATTTTCTCAACATAGTCCGTATCTGCATCCCGTATGCCATGACTTTCAAGAACGGGAATGAACATAGCCGCTATTTCCTGGTTGCTCCGCTTCTGAATATACTGTCGGTTAAACCATTTACCTTTTTCATAATCGAATTTTGCGCCGCTTTTACTGCAATGGCTCAGGTCGAAAAGTTCGATTAATTCGTGCATATCCATCAGTTCCTGATCATTGCCCGGATTCCATCCCAACAAAACCACAAAATTCACGACCGCTTCAGGCAGAAAGCCTCTTTCACGGTATCCCGGCGAAACCTCCCTTTTTTTCGGATCGTGCCATTCGAGCGGAAAAACCGGAAAACCATGCCGGTCGCCATCCCGTTTGGCCAGTTTGCCGCCTTCGGAATTAAGTAGTAAAGGAAGATGTGCAAAAGCAGGCATTGTTTCGGCCCACCCCAGATAACGGTATAGTAATACATGCAGCGGCGCGCTCGAAAGCCACTCTTCGCCGCGTATCACATGCGTGATCTCCATCAAATGATCGTCGACAATGTTTGCCAAGTGATAGGTCGGCAAGCCGTCAGCCGATTTGAACAACACTTTATCGTCGACAATCGATGAGTTGAAGACTACTTCACCGCGAATAATATCATGAACATGCACTTCTTCGTTGGGTTCGACCTTTATTCGCACCACATAACGGTTTCCTTCGGCCAACAGCGTGTCGACTTCATCCGGCGACAAGGTTAGCGAATTGCGCATCTTCATCCGTGTGGAAGCATCGTATTGAAAATTGGGGATAACCTTCCTTTTTGCCTCAAGCTCTTCGGGGGTATCGAACGCCATGTAGGCCAGCCCATTGTCGAGCAACTTGTGTACATATTGAAGGTAAATGTCTTTCCTTTCGCTCTGACGGTAAGGACCGTACTTCCCGCCATACCCCACTCCTTCGTCAAACCGGATACCGAGCCATCGGAACGATTCGATGATATATTCTTCGGCGCCCGGCACAAACCGCTGCGTATCGGTATCCTCAATCCGAAGAATCAAATCCCCGCCCTGCTGCTTGGCGAATAAATAATTATATAATGCGGTACGAACGCCTCCGATGTGAAGCGGGCCTGTCGGACTTGGTGCAAAACGCACCCTCACTTTTTGTTCTGACATACAATCTATCATTAAAGAAAGTTGCAAAAGTAATGATTTTTTTTTTCATACTAAATTTTTTTCGTAATTTTGCAGCAATAATTGTTTTTTTTTGACGACATCCTATTTTCACGTAGGTTTGCACAACTTTAAGTGTAGTAACGTATGAATACAAAAAAATCGACGGTTTTATCCGCGCTCTATATCTTGGTTACGGCAGTTGTAATCGTATGGCTCTTTCCGCGCGAAGGCAAGTTCCGCTATCAGTTCAATGAAGGTAAGCCATGGAAATACGGGCTGTTGACTGCCCCGTCGGATTTTCCGATCTATAAAGAACAAAGCGTCATCGAGGCAACAAAAGACAGCATTCAGAAAAGGTTCGAGCCTTATTTCCGTTACAATGCGGAAGACGAAATGCAGCGGAAGGATAATTGGATTTACCAGATGGCACTGCTCGAGAACTCCGTTATTCCGGGCAATGTACTCCGCTATGTCAACAACAGCCTGATGAACGTCTACCAGAAAGGCATCGCTACTGCAACCGACCTCGAATTGATGCAAAAGGAGAACCGGACACGCATCCATGTACTTACGAACAGTATCGCCGAAACGGTAAACTTGTCCGATATTTATTCCGTAAAGACAGCCTATCAGTCGATCATTGACAACGCGCCTGAAGTGGTGGATAAGAACCTGCTTATTAACTGTAATATAAATGAATACCTCGCGGAGAATTTGTTTTATGACGCGGAGACATCCAATATCATACTTGAAGACCAACTCCAAAACATTCCGCTGTCAAGCGGAATTGTCCAGGCCGGCGAACGCATTGTCGACATGGGAGAAATCGTTGACAGTCATATTTACAGCGTCTTGCGCTCCCTAAAAACCATACATGAAACGAAGTCGGGCGGCGCACAACGCGAGAACATCATTCTCGTCGGACAGTTCGTACTCATTTTCGGCATTTTCATCTGTTTCGGATTATACCTGATCACCTTCAATCCCAAAATATTTTATAAACGGAAAAACCTGTTGTTTTTACTGTTATGCATCTTCACGGCATGTGTTTCTTCAGAATTGTGCGTCAAGTACGATTTGATAAATATCTACATACTCCCTTTTGCCATTATCCCCATCGTCATACGTACATTCTTTGATTCGCACACAGCCTTGTTTACCTATATCGTCGCCATGCTCATCTGTTCGCTGACCGCCCTGTTCCCTTATGAATTTCTACTCCTGCAAATTCTTGTCGGTATCGTTGTCATTTTCAGCCTGAGTGAACTTTCGCAACGTTCGCAGCTTTTCAAATGCTCCCTGTTTGTTATTATGACCTATATCGTCGGTTATGTGAGCCTCGTCCTCTATCAGGAAGGCAGTTTCAGCAAGATTAACTGGGAAATGATGATCTATTTCGGCATACAGTTTTTCCTGCTCATGTTCTCGTATGTGTTGATTTACATGCTGGAAAAAATATTCGGTTACATCTCGCCGATTACGTTGGTGGAACTGTCGAACATCAACAATCCCCTGCTGAAAAAACTATCCGAAACGGCGCCCGGCACGTTCCAGCACTCCATGCAGGTATCCATTCTCGCAGTGGAAGCCGGCGAAAAGATCGGCGCAGATACGCAGTTGATACGAACCGGCGCCTTGTATCACGACATCGGAAAGATGAACAATCCGGCATTTTTTACGGAGAACCAAAAAGGTATCAACCCGCATGAAAATTTGTCCTTCGAACAAAGCGCACAAATTATCATCATGCACATAACGGATGGCGTCAAAATGGCGGAAAAAGCAAATCTTCCCAGAGCCATCATTCATTTCATCAAGACCCACCACGGGAACGGCAAGACAAAATTCTTCTATAACTCCTTCAGAAATGCTTTTCCTGACAAGCCCGTTAACGAAGAAGCGTTCAGGTACCCCGGCCCCAATCCATTTACAAAAGAAACGGTCATACTGATGATGGCCGACACGGTCGAAGCAGCGTCGCGCAGCTTGAAAGAATATACGGACGATCATATCAAAACGTTGGTTCATAAACTAATCGACAGTCAAATCGCAGACGGTCTATTGAAAAACGCGCCGGTAACGTTCAAGGATATCGAAATCGTAAAGGAAGTCTTCGTCAGCAAGTTGACGACGATGTACCACACGCGCATCAGTTATCCCGAGTTGATCAAGACGGATGGCAGTAAGCAAACCTAACGAAGCAGCAATCACTGAGGGTCACTGAGGGTCTACATCATAATACATGATGATCTGCTTAAAGCGTGCATCCTGTTGCATCACCGACTGAACCTCCTCCAGGATTTTTCGCGTATCGGAAACCGTCAGCGACAGTTTGATCTTCAGCATTATTTTACGAACATACAAAGTATGCAGGCGTGTGACGGGCGGGTAAACAGGCCCCGAAACACAGTCTCCCAGTTTTGACTTTAATCGTTGTGCATAGACTTCGGCCATTTCGTCCAATATCCTTTCGTTCTTTCCACGTAAAATCAATAGTATCAATCGCGTATAGGGAGGGTAAGAAAATTGCTGACGTTCTTTTAGCTGCGTCTGCGCCATGCCTTGATAGTCAAACTGCCGCATCATTCGCAGGAGTTCATTCTCTGCTTGCTTCGTCTGGACGATCACCCATCCCTGCCGTTCGTGTCCGCCAGCGAATCCACTAACCTGACACATCAGTTGAAAAGCGCGTTCGTAGGCTCGAAAATCGGGGATGTTCATCAAGGCATCGGCATTGATAATGCCCACCACACTGACGTTTGCATCATGAAGTCCTTTTGAAACCATCTGGGTGCCAATCAGCAGTTGTATCTTACGTTCCTCAAAATCATTCAATATTCGCCGCGAGACGCTCTCCGTACGTGCCGTATCGAAATCCAACCGCGCCGCCCTGACCGAAGGAAATAACGTTGTAACTTCTTCTTCAATTTGTTCCGTGCCGTAACCCTGCAATTTCAGCTCCGCACTGCTACACGACGGGCAGTACAACGGGAAAGGGATTGAATAGCCACAATAGTGACATGATAAACGGTGATTTTGTTTGTGATAAGCCAAACTGACATCACAATTCACACAACGAGGAATCGTTCCGCACGACTTGCACGCGACTAAAGGAGCAAATCCCCTTCGGTTTTGAAAGATTACCACCTGTTCGCCTTTTGACAGCGCTTCGTCGATCCTTGTTTTCAATAAAGGCGAGAACAGCGATTCTTTCATCAGTTTTTTGCGTCGCAGTTCGTTCACGTTTACAACTTCAATCCTTGGTTTCAAGCATCCGGTAATATCCTTATCCAGCATCACATAACCGTATTTATCTTTTTTTGCCCACAGATACGATTCGAGCGATGGCGTCGCCGAACCAAGCAAGGTCTTTGCACCAAGCTGACGGGCCAGCATCATGGCAGCATTGCGTGCGTGATAACGCGGAGCGGGGTCCTGTTGCTTGTAGGAGGTATGGTGTTCTTCGTCCATAATAATCAATCCCAGTCGGCCAAACGGCAAAAACAGGGATGACCGCGTGCCCAGCACGACCAGCGGTTCGTCTGATTGAAGTAGCAGCTTCCATATCTCGACCCTTTCGTTGTCGGATATGCCGGAATGATAAATAAATAATTTTGAACCGAATACCATTTTTAATTGATCGGTTGTTTGCGTGGCGAGATCGATTTCCGGTAGCAGGAAAAGCGCTCGTAATCCTTTATTCAACGCATCCTGTATCAAACGAATGTAAATCTTCGTTTGGCCGTCCGTCAGGTTACCATGCAGCAATGCGATATTGTATTTGTCAAATGATCTTATAATTTCCGTATAGGCCTGTTCCTGCCCTTCCGACAAGGCGGCAACAGCCGCCATACCCCTATCCGACCTGTCAATTCGGCTAACCTCCTTCTCTTCCGTTACAAGTATGCCCAGTTTTATCAATCTGTTCAGCACAGACGCTTTGACGTCGGCACGCTCCATCAACACCTTTTTTGAAACAGTATTCCGTTTATCTGCCCCACTCATTTCCAAAAAAGCAGTAAATAATCTTTCTTGTTGCCCGGCGCGCTTGATGCGTTCCTGCGCATGGTGCAAATCCTCCGCGGTTTGGATATGGTCGGCCAACCGGACGTATGTCTCGGTTTTAGGTTTATACCCCGATTTCATTGATTTGCTTTCTATTTTCAAACCTGTCGGCAAGGCTGCCCGATAAACCTCGCCCAACGCACACAAATAATAAGAAGAGACCCATCGCCAAAAGGCTATTTGAGATGCTTCGATCACTGGCTGCGTGTCGAGCAGCGAAAGGAGTTCCTTGACTTCAATAGGAGGGCTCGGACATCGATCATGAATTTCAGTAACGATGCCTGTATAATAATGTTTTTTTCCGAATGGCGCCACCACGCGGCAATACAAGACTGCAAGACCGTCCATTGCCTCCGGAATACGATAGGTAAATGTATTGGCCAGTGGCAATGGAAGCAAAACTTCCGCGTATTTCACATCTTACTTTTTCTTCATCTTGAAGTAATAAGCACCGGTAATCTGCCAGGTCTTCACTTTCCCCATATAACTGTCTATTTTATTTTTATCAAATGATTTATAATCATCAGTAAGTCCCCAGCCATAAGTAATCCCCAACTGCAGGCGGTCAAAAAAATCTGCACCCAGCATAAAATTCATGCCTGCCCCAAAACTTTTTGTTTTAACCTGGTCGACGACGTTCGCAGCATTTTCCTTGAAACTCCATTCATCATCTCCATTCACGCGAACCGAAGCATAAGGGCCGAACGACACAAAAGGATTGAGAAGTGGCATCCCCAGCTTGAACTTCAAATTAAGGGGAACCTCCAGATAATCATTTTTTACTTTTTCCTTGTTTGCATTAAAACCTTTCTGCGAATACAACACGGATAAATCAAAACCAATACCACCTCGTCCAGCCATCGCTTCGATAGAAGGCCCAAATTGAAAACCTGTAACATTCGATGTCTTGAGGACATCTTTAGAAAACGATGCGTTAGCAACGTTTGCGCCCATCTTCACGCCAAAACGCAACTGAGCGTTCACATTCGATACTGTAAAAAAAGCTACCACCACGCATAATAAGCCTAATCTTTTCATAGTCAAAATTTTAATTATTACTACCAACAAAAAATACATTTAACGAATTACAAACATAATACAAATATCTGACTTTACCAAAAAAAAATTATCCTCCCATCAAAATCTCAATGATTTGGCAAGCCGCTTTGGCAACAGACGTGCCGGGTCCATAGATTGCTACGACGCCTGCCTTATAGAGATAGTCATAATCCTGTGGAGGAATTACGCCGCCGGCAATGACAAGAATGTCGGGACGTCCTAACTGTTTCAGTTCTTCAATAACCTGTGGCACAAGCGTTTTATGACCTGCTGCCAGTGATGATACGCCCAATACGTGCACGTCGTTCTCGACTGCCTGACGGGCAGCCTCTTCGGGTGTTTGAAACAAAGGCCCCACATCGACATCGAAACCGCAATCTGCATAACCGGTAGCAACCACCTTGGCGCCGCGGTCATGGCCGTCCTGCCCCATTTTCGCAATCATAATACGGGGCTGACGCCCCTCTCTTTCGGCAAATTTTTCAGCTAGCGCGCAGGCTTTTTTGAAATCGCCGTCATTTTTTGTCTCTGATGAATACACGCCTGATATCATTCTGATTGTTGCTTTATAACGTCCTGCTACCTGTTCGCAGGCGTCTGATATTTCACCCAGTGTTGCGCGCGCAGCGGCAGCCTTTACGGCTAATTCCAAAAGATTGCCTTGCTTTGACTTCGCGCTTTCTGTTAGTTCCGACAACGCTTCCTGTACGGCTGCTTCGTTGCGGTTGGCTTTTAATGACTTCAAACGGGCGATCTGCTGTTCGCGTACCGCCGTATTGTCAATTTCGAGAATATCGATCGGCGCTTCCTGCTCCAACCGGTATTTATTCACGCCGACGATGGTTTGTACGCCCGAATCTATGCGCGCCTGTGTGCGGGCTGCCGCTTCTTCGATGCGCATTTTAGGCAGTCCGGTTTCAATGGCTTTCGCCATACCGCCCATGTCCTCTATCTCCTGTATTAACGCCCATCCTTTGTGAGCCAGCTCGTTTGTGAGCGTTTCGACATAGTAGGAGCCTCCCCACGGGTCGATGGCCCGACAAATCTGCGTTTCTTCCTGAATGTATATCTGCGTGTTGCGGGCAATACGCGCGGAAAAATCGGTCGGCAAGGCAATCGCTTCGTCGAGGGCGTTGGTATGTAATGACTGTGTATGTCCCAACGCGGCGGCCATCGCCTCAATACAGGTACGTCCGACATTGTTATACGGGTCCTGCGCCGTCAGCGACCAGCCGGAGGTCTGGCAATGTGTACGCAAAACAAGCGATTTGGGATTTTTGGCACCAAAACTTTTGACGATCTTCGCCCATAACATGCGTGCAGCGCGCATCTTGGCAATCTCCATAAAATGATTGATCCCGATCGCCCAGAAAAACGATAAACGGGGTGCAAAGGTATCGACGTCAATACCGGCGTTGATACCCGCACGCAGGTATTCCATTCCGTCGGCAAGCGTGTAGGCCATTTCGATGTCGGCGGTGGCGCCCGCCTCCTGTATATGATAGCCTGAAATGGATATCGAATTGAACTTGGGCATCTTTCGTGATGTAAATTCAAAAATATCAGCGATGATACGCATCGAAAAATCCGGCGGATAGATATAGGTATTGCGCACCATAAATTCTTTCAGTATATCATTCTGTATGGTTCCGGTCAGTTCGTCAAGCCGTGCGCCCTGCTCCAATCCGGCATTGATATAAAAAGCAAGAATAGGAAGAACAGCGCCGTTCATGGTCATGGAAACCGACATTTTATTCAGGGGAATACCGTCGAACAACACCTTCATGTCTTCGACGGAACAGATCGAGACGCCCGCTTTTCCAACATCGCCGATCACGCGTACATTGTCGGCATTATACCCGCGATGGGTCGGGAGGTCGAAAGCGACCGACAGTCCCATCTGGCCCGAGGCAAGGTTGCGGCGATAAAAGTCGTTCGATTCTTCGGCTGTCGAGAAGCCGGCATACTGGCGGATCGTCCAGGGACGCATCGCATACATCCCGCTGTAAGGGCCGCGCAAAAAAGGTGGCAGACCTGCGGCATAACGCAAATGCTCCATGCCTTCGAGGTCGTCTTTTGTATAGACAGACTTTACCTGAATCTGTTCGGGCGTATTCCAAACAGCCGCAATTTCCTCTGTATTAACTCGTTCAGTGGCATCCATCGCAGCAAAACAGGCCTTTCTTATATCTATCGACTTAAAATCCGGCTTTATCATTTAATTACTAATTACTAATTACTAATTACAAATTACGAGCTTACTGGTTCAATCTCTCGTCAAACATTTGCAATGATTCCAACACATTGCTTTTAACACTTATAAAATATTCAATCCCTGCGGCTTTCAGGTCGTCCATACAAGCGGGGGTGCCTGCCACAACAAAGATTTCTTTTCCACCGATCAACCGGAAGGCTTCGGGTGCAAATGTAGCGTATTCGTCGTCGCTCGAACAAAGTACGATGATCTGGGCGTTCTTCGCACGTGCGGCTTGAATGCCCTCCGCAACTGTATCAAACCCTATATTGTCGATGATTTCATATCCGGCACATGCAAAAAAGTTCGATGAAAACTGCGAACGCGCCAGGCGCATGGCAAGATTTCCGATGGTCAACATAAAAACTTGGGGTGTTTTTCCGCGCTTCTCTGTTGCAAGCCGGAGATTCTCAAATTCGGATGCGCCGCGCGAGAAATCCAAAACGGGAAGCTCCCCTGCCCTCCCTGCTTTTTTTACTCCCTCCTTATGGGGGAGGGTTGGGGAAGGCCTTCTTTCCGGGTATTGATTAGTCCCAAGCAGTATCTGCCGACGGGTGGCTACCCTGTTTCGACGGGATTTATTTGTCTCATTTACAGCGCGCTGAACGTCGCCTTTATTGGCGGAGGCTGCAAATCCGCCCTGGTCCTCGACTTCGAGAAACAGACGCCAGGCAGCGTCAGCCAGCGAATGATTTAATACTTCGATATAATACGACCCGGCTGCCGGATCAACTACCTTGTCAAAATGGCATTCTTCTTTCAACAACAACTGTTGATTGCGCGCGATGCGTTCTGAAAACTCATCCGGCGTTTGATAGGCATAGTCGAATGGTATTACCGTAATGGAATCCACGCCGGCAAGCGCCGCCGACATCGCTTCGGTCTGCGTGCGAAGCAGATTGACGTGTGCATCGTAAACCGTCATGTTCCATGCCGACGTGCGTGCATGTATCTTCATCTTGCACGAACAAGTACAGCAACCCTCTTTGCAGCAGTTGTCGCCGCAACAACCTTCCGTACAATCGCAATCAGGACGGTATGCCTTGACAATTTGCGCCCACAACAGTCGTGCAGCACGAAATTTGGCTATTTCGGGAAAATAATCGGATGTGATGCCAAAATTGAATTTTATTTTTGGGGCAGTTTTTTCAACCGGTATACCGTTTTCCGACAACTTTGCCATGAGTTCGTTCCCCCACGCAAGCGCATACCCCAATTCCTGCGTGATCGACGCGCCCGCATCGTTCAGGCAACAGGCTTCTACATCAAACACCTGGTAGTTAGGCAACGCCTCGCCTGCCTGCAAGACCGCAATCGCTTCATCGACCCACGCCCCGCCAAGCGCAACACCTTTTATCAAAGGCTTTTTAAAGGGGTTATACGAAACCGAGCCTTTACATGCTGACAGGTCGGCCTGTATTGTCCTGAAATAATCGGCAAGGATTACAAGCAATTCAGCCGTTTTGCACGAACAGGTTTTGAAATTCAACGCTGTCTTCTCCGGACAAATACCGTCAAGCAGCAAAGCAATATGCTCCGCATCGACACGGTCGCTTTCTAAATGAAACCCAAGCGAGGTGACGCCGCTCGCTGCAACTAAACGCTTCGCCTTTTCGTTTGCAAGCATCCAGTCGGATTCATCAATGTCCTGATGTACAAGCCATGCATTATTTGTTTTTGTTCCGCGAACGTAAGGAAACGCTCCGGGCAGCAAACCGGCTGTCATCATCCCGTCCAAGTCGTCAGCAGTATAAAAAGGATTTACATCAATCCCTTCGCCGGTCTTCCAAACCATTTTTTTCTCAAACGAAGCCCCCTTAAGGTCGGCAATCACGCGATCCGTCCACTCCCTTGCCGACACGGGCGGAAACGCCGAGAAAAGTTTTTCTTTTACTTCTGCCATAAAAAATATTATTGTCCTTTATATACCCACGCATTTGCATGTTTTGGATTCCGGCGTAATTGAACACGATACGATTGCGCTTCTTTTTCCGTATAAAAATACCGGGCATATACGCGTACATGGCCATCTTTGACAACGATACCCGCATCGGTTCTCTCATTACCGCTCAATTGATTGAGGTGCGTCTGCGCGCGTGCTTTTGTATTGTAGCTTCCAATAATCACATAATATTTTGCCCCCGATGCGCCCTTTGCAGATACCTTTGCAGATGCAACTGATGCAGATGCAACTGATGCAGATGCAGCTGAAGATGAAACAGATGCAGATGCAGATGCAGAAGTTGCAGCTGAGACAACAGGTTCGGGCGCTGACGTTACCCCGCTGTCGGACACAAATTGATTGCCTGCCGCCAATGCAGCGTTTCCGGTCTGCAAACCGGATTCCGCAACATCTCCGTTTGTTTCATTCATACCGTCATCGTTCATGGCAGAAGCAGCTGGAACAATTTCGTTTGCCTGTTTCTTAGGCATGATTTCCTGCGGAACAAAACTGGCGGAATAGGATGCCGTATTCACATCGTTAACCGGCGTTGGCAGCGCTACGAACAGGATGATTACCGCCGCTGCGACCGCTAATACCTGTAGGAATGTACGCGTCACCGGAATGTTATAAACAACACGTTTCGGCAGGTTGGTTTTTCCTCCGGTTTCGGCTTTTGTTGCGGCGACATCATGCTGTTCAGGAGATGCAACCGGACTAACGACCAAAGTATTACGGGCAGATATAGGAAGAAAGTTGAACAGCGGCAATCCATACGAAGAGATGCTGAACATTTCGTTGCTGCGCTTATCAGGAATAAAAATCAGCCGATCGTCTTCTTTGAAAAACAAACCGACTGCTCCCAATTGCAGTTCGGCGTTATCTTCTAATAGTCTTTTCATTGCTGCTACGTCATTCCTGATTAATGAGTGGGCTTTTGAAAAATCCACAGCAAAATGCTGCATGTACGATTCGGTCAGAAGCCCGTCATTGTGTGTCAGCGTCGCGTTAAAAACAATTTCTTTCCCCGACGGCGCGAACAAATGGCTTTCTTCAAGATAATCAGCAGGCACCGACTGGAGAACAAATCCCCCAAAATCTGGTATTATCACGCAGTCATGTTGTAGCAATAAACGTTCAATATGATCAATAATCCGTTCCATTTAATAAAAACTCCGATTTGTCTTTAAATATCCTGTTTGGAAACGCAAAGATAAGCATTTTTGTAATTATAAAACAAACAAACCGATTTTTTTCTTTCCAAGAACGCCCATTTCTTTTGTCATTTTCATAAAAAGCCGTATTTTTGCACCCAAAATATTATGATTTCAATCGAAGGATTAACTGTTGAATTTGGTGGTTTTACGCTCTTAGACCGGTTATCGTTTGTGATTAACAAAAAAGACCGAATTGCACTTGTCGGAAAGAACGGGGCAGGCAAAACCACCTTGATGAAGATAATTGCAGGTTTGCAAGCGCCTGTAAGGGGCGTCGTAAGTATCCCAAAAGATATGACCGTCGGTTATCTGCCGCAACAAATGCAATTGGAGGACACCTGTACTGTCCTGGAAGAAGCAGAGCGGGCTTTCGGGCATATTCATCAAGTTGAAGCCGATATACGGCAGGTCAATCGGGAACTTTCGGAACGTACCGATTATGAATCGGAGGCGTTCCATCAACTGATTGAGCGCCTTTCCATGCGGTCGGAGCAGTTGCAACTGATAGGAGGCGCCAACTACCGTGCGGAACTCGAACGGACTTTGATTGGCTTGGGATTCACCCGCAATGACTTCAACCGGCCTACGTCCGAGTTTAGCGGAGGCTGGCGCATGCGCGTCGAGTTAGCGAAACTTCTACTGCAACGGCCCGATGTGCTTTTGCTCGACGAGCCAACCAATCACCTCGACATTGAATCGATCCAGTGGCTGGAAAATTTCATCGCCCAGCACGCCAATGCGGTCATGCTCGTATCGCACGATCGCGCGTTCATTAATAATACTACGCAACGGACGCTCGAAATAGAACTCGGACATCTGTACGATTACAAGGTGAAATACGATGAATATGTCGTTTTAAGGAAAGAGCGCCGCGAGCAACAACAGCGCGCTTATGAAAACCAACAGAAAATAATTAGCGATACGGAAACGTTAATCGAACGTTTCCGGTACAAGGCGACGAAAGCCGTACAAGTACAATCACGCATCAAACAGCTTGAAAAAATCGAACGCATCGAAGTCGATGAAGAAGACAATGCGCTGATCCGCCTGAAATTTCCTCCTTCTCCCCGATCAGGGTCCTACCCTGTCATCATCGAAAATCTGACAAAAAGATATGGTGAGCATACGGTTTTTGCCGACGCAACATTCACCATCAACCGTGGCGATAAAGTGGCGTTCGTCGGAAAGAACGGCGAAGGAAAAACTACGCTTGTCAAATGTATTATGAACGAGATAACCGACTTCGAAGGCAAACTGACCATCGGCCATAACGTAAAAATCGGGTACTTCGCACAAAATCAGGCGCAGCTGTTGAATGAAACCAAGACGGTGTTCGAAACCATTGACTATGAGGCGCAAGGAGATGTCCGCACAAAAATACGCGACATTCTCGACGCTTTCATGTTTGGCGGAGAAGCGTCCGACAAAAAGGTCGGTATCCTATCAGGCGGAGAAAAAAGTCGATTGGCCATGATACGGTTGCTGCTTCAACCTGTCAACCTGCTGATACTCGACGAGCCGACCAACCATCTTGACATGCGTTCAAAAGACGTTTTGAAAAGTGCAATCCTCGATTTTGACGGTACGGTCATTGTTGCTTCGCACGACCGGGAATTTCTTGACGGACTCGTCAACAAAGTATACGAGTTCGGCCATAAGCGGATAAAGGAGCATCTCGGCGGAATCTATGATTTTCTGAGAATCAAGCAGATAGAAAGTCTTCGGGAACTCGAACGGAAATCGCCTGCAACGGTCGTACAAAACGTTGTCGAATCAGAATCAAAAGAAACCGCATCATCCAAATTGTCGTATGAAGAGCAAAAAGAGCAGGCACGCTCGATACGCAAACTGGAAAAGGCAATCGATGAAGCCGAAAACAGGATTACTGTTCTCGAAGCAAAAATTGCAGCATTGGAATCGCAAATGCTGTTGCCTGAACACGCAGCCGACCCTTCGCTTTACGCCACGCACAGTCAACTGAAAAATGAATTGTCGGACGTCATGCTCGTGTGGGAAGAAGCGCTTGAAAAATTAAAATAAAATAGCTATTTTTGCACCATAAAACAACTAAAACCTATCAGTCATGAGAGAAAACTTAAGTTCTCAAATCACGCTTAGACGCATTTCTGAAAAGTATTATAAACCGGAAAATGCGTATGAATACAGCGTACTCACGCGGTATGAAAAAATACCGACGCACGTTTATACATCGATGGATGAAGGTTCCTTGCTTGTGGCGAACGAAATTGCCACGGAAATTCGACGCAAGCAATCGGAAAATAAAAAATTCGTGCTGGTTTTGCCCGGTGGCCGTTCGCCGTATACATTGTGTCAGTATCTTATCCAAATGCATAAAAACGGGGAATTGAGTTTTCATAATGTCATCGTATTCCTGTTATACGAATTTTATCCGCTTTCCAGCCCGGCAAACAGCAATCTGACCCAATTGAAAGAGACATTCCTGAATCATGTTGACATCCTCCCGGAGCATCTGTTTTTTCCCGATGGATTCATGAACAAAACCGACATCCATGATTTCTGCAGTAAATACGAAGAAACAATAAAAAGTTTCGGCGGTATCGATTACATGCTGCTGGGTATCGGAATGGCCGGGACAATCGGATTTAACTGCTCTGGAACATCCGTCAGTTCGCGCACCAACCTGACCTTGATGGACGATACATCGCGAAAAGAATCCGCCCAGTTGTTCAACTCAATAGAAAACGTACCCGCCGGCGTCATCACAATGGGATTGGGAACCATCATGGATGCGAAAAAGATAACGCTCATATCATGGGGCGAAAGCAAAGCCTCCATTATCAAAGAAACGATCGAGGGACAAGTCGTGGACACGACACCGGCCACCTGCCTGCAACATCATGCCAATGTAAAAGCAATCATTGACCTGTCGTCGGCTTCCGGTCTGACACGAATCAGTTATCCATGGCTTGTCACCAAATGTGAATGGGATAACAAACTGATTCGTAGAGCCATCATTTGGTTATGCGGACTTACCGGCAAGCCGATTCTGAAACTGACCAACAAGGATTACAACGTGAATGGCCTCGGCGAACTGCTTGCCTTGTACGGGTCGGCCTACAATGTGAACATAGATATTTTCAATGATATACAGCATACGATCACCGGCTGGCCGGGCGGCAAGCCCCATGCCGATGATTCAAACCGTCCGGAGCGCGCAAGCCCCTATCCTAAAAAAATTATCGTATTCAGCCCGCATCCCGACGACGACGTGATCTCCATGGGAGGCACCTTTCGCCGGTTATGCGACCAGAAGCATGAAGTGCATGTGGCCTATCAGACTTCGGGTAATATTGCAGTGGGCGACGAAGAGGTGATCAGGTATTGCGAATTTCTGCGCGATGTAAGCGACAGATATATGGACAATCATTGTACCGTCAAGGAAAAAGCGGCGGAAATCATCCATTATCTGCGTTATGAGAAAAAGGAAAATGGTAGTCCCGAACGTCCGGACGTGCTGTTCATGAAGGGCACGATCCGCAGGGAGGAAGCGCGTCATGCCAGCCGTTATTCCGGTCTGAAGGACGAAAATATTCACTTCCTTGACTTACCGTTCTACGAAACGGGGCTGGTAAAGAAAAAACCATTGCGACAAGTCGATGTCGACATCATAAAAAATTTTTTATTATCCATCAAGCCCGATCAGATATTCGTTGCCGGCGACCTTGCCGACCCGCACGGGACGCATAAGGTTTGCCTTGACGCCGTATTGGCCGCTGTTGATGAAGTAAAGGACGACCCATGGATGAAAGCATGTCGTATTTGGATGTACAGAGGGGCATGGACCGAATGGGAAATGGATCATATCGAAATGGCCGTACCCATCAGTCCCGAACAGCTGTCCCAAAAACGGAACGCCATCCTTAAACACCAGTCGCAAGCCGAAAGCGCTCCTTTTTTGGGCGACGACGAGCGGTTGTTCTGGCAACGCGCCGAAGACCGCAATCGTGCGACGGCAGAAATGTACAACAGACTGGGACTTGCTTCGTATGAAGCCATCGAAGCATTTGTCCGGTATATCCCCATTCTGTAATGTTGAAGTTCATAAAAAACTGGACCCTTCCGGTTGCGATGATAACGGGCGCACTGACCTACAAGTGGGTCAGCCAGCTCTCCTTTTTGACGCCCTACCTGCTCTTTGCCATGCTGCTCCTAACATTTTGCAAGATTTCATTCAAGGACATCCGGTTTCATCCGGCGCATGTATGGCTGTTGCTTATCCAACTCGTCGGAAGCATCGTGCTTTACTATGTGCTTCTTCCTTTTGATGCAGTCATCGCGCAGGGAGCCATGTTATGCCTGATCGTTCCTACTGCAACCGCAGCAGCCGTTATCACCGGATTGCTGGGCGGTAATGTCGGATTCCTGACAGCTTACGTGCTTTTTTGCAACATCGCCGTCGCTGTTGCCGCACCCGTCTACTTTTCGCTTGCAGGCATAAACGAATCGTTATCATTCCTTCATTCCGTATGGTATATCTGCCAAAAAGTATTGCCCATTTTACTTTTGCCACTATTTGTTGCCATTGCATTGCGGCATCTGACCCCAAAAATCCACAAAGCCTTGCTCAACATACCTCAACTCGCCTTTTATCTATGGGTTGTCGCCCTGATCATCGTAACGGGCATGACCGTAAAATTGATGGTTCAGCAAAGAAGCGGCGATTTTCGTGCGGAAACCGGTCTGTTGGCCATCTCACTCATCCTGTGCTGCCTGCAATTTCTGGTGGGAAGGCGCATCGGGAAACATTATGGCGACGCCATATCGGCCGGTCAGGGACTGGGACAAAAAAATACGATTCTTGCTATATGGATGGCGCAGACTTACCTCCATCCGCTCACGGCGATAGCCCCTGCCGGATATATCCTGTGGCAAAACATCATCAATTCGTACCAACTGTACCGGAAGGAGAAAACGGGCAACGGCAGTTGAAAAATGTTTGTCGAATCATTTTTTTTCCCTAATTTTGCAAGGTTAAAAAAACAGTTTTTCGTATGCGACTAAAATACATATTCCTATTAAGCGTGCTGCTTTCGTCATCTGTACATGCGCAGCAGGATTCAATATACACTGTGAAACCGGAAAACGATTCAATCGATTATTCGATTGACATACAGGATAATACGAATCAACCGGAACCCAATTTGATTGACAATTCGGAAGCAACCGACCTGATGATTCAACTCAATACGGGTGACATGGAACATTCCATGAAAGAGGCCATCATTACGGAACTCATACAAAATGAAGCCAACACAACACTTCAACGTCGTGAGTTGGAACAGCAGATGGAATTGTTGCATCGGGATGATTCGCTCCGGCGTGCTTTACAGAAACACCGGATTGATTCGCTGAAACAAACGGCTATTGGCGCACCTGTCATGCTGAAATATGATACCTTATATCTGATTTATACCAATATCGGCTCCATTTCAGTCGCGGAAAGGGCTATTTCCCAATCAAAAAAGATACATGCGCTGGCCAAGAATTTTTCCACAAAGTCAGATACGATACAAATTGTTGAAGGCTATTCAACCTCCGATCTGGTATGCCACGACGTCATCCTTGCCAGCATAACCGAAACGGACGCTTTATGGATGAATACAACGCGCGATTCGCTTGCATCCGATTATGCACAATCCATCCATGATGCGATCCTAATCTATAAACAACAAACCGCCCTATCCAACACGATGCGGATTATCGGACTTTGCCTACTTTTATTCATCGTGTTGTTTGGTTTGATAAAGGCAATCCAATACTTATTTAACCATTTGATTATTAAAGCTATTGGAAAATGGAGAAAAACCCTTGTCAAGGGTTTCGTCTTCCGCGATTTTGAGATACTTAATGCCAAACAAGTGGTGAAGATGATCATTGGCGTTTTAAAGATTATTAAATATATACTCTTTATCATCCTGTTTTATATAGCCATCACTTTGTTGTTCAGTATCTTCCCGCCCACGCAAAAGTATACCGAGAAACTGTTTGGCTGGGTCATCAATCCTGTTATCAGTTTTGGAAACAATTTCGTTGATTTTCTTCCAAATCTGTTTAAGATTTTATTTATCCTGATTTCGGTTCATTATGTTTTGAAGTTCTTCAAGTACATCACAAACGAGATTGATGCAAGGCGACTTGTCATACCCGGTTTCTACCCCGACTGGGCAAACGCGACATTCAATATCGTTCGTATCTTTGTATATGCGCTCACGGTGGTGTTGATTTTTCAACTTCTCCCATGGGCGAAATCGCCTATATTTCAGGGTGTTACGGTGTTTTTAGGACTTTTGGTTTCACTGGGTTCCACCAATGTTATTTCGAACCTGATGTCGGGGATGGTCATTACCTATATGCGTCCTTTCATAAAAGGCGATCGCATACGAATTGGCGATACTTACGGCGACATCGTCGAAAAGTCACCCTTTGTTATTAGAATTCAAACACCTAAGAACGAAATTGTTACCGTTCCTAACTCAACCGTATTATCGTCGAACGTCATCAATTACAGCGCCAAAACAAAAGATATTAGTGATAACGGGGTGGTAGTCAATACGATTGTAACAATGGGCTATGACGTCCCATGGGTTCGGGTCACGCAAATATTGATTGACGCCGCACGTAAAACGCCGTTTGTTTTGCAGGAACCGCCGCCATTTGTACTTCAAACGGCCTTAAACGATTTCTCGGTTTCCTATCAAATAAATGCCTACACAAAAGAAGCATCGAAAATGCCCTTTATTTATTCGGAACTGTACAAGCATATTCAAGATACTTTCCGGGATGCCGGAATAGAGATGGTATTACCGCATTATCAAGCAATTCGAGATGGCAACCCATCGACGGTTCCGACCGTCTGCGATCAACCCCAGCCAGCCGGCTGACCCGTATTTACGTTTGTAAATGCCAGGAGAGCCGTGAGAGTTGATTAGCAGCTGTAGTTGGTATGACGTATGAGGAAGGCGACTCGGCGATTCATTGGCCATCGGCAGTTTTCTTTGCGGCCATGTCGCTGGCGTATGTGTTCTATGTCCGAGGCCTCAAAATGTTTACCGCCGAAGGAGCCGTATTATGCGCCGAAATCGACGGTTTCAAAATGTACATGAAAACGGCGGAAGATGTGATGCACTAAGTCAAAAATTTTTTTTCGTTTTTTCTTGCATGTTACCAAAAAGTAACATATCTTTGCGCCCGATTGGAAACATCGAAAAATGGAAAATGAAGTAAGGATAGGAAAAGACAGGACGGCGACCGAAAAAAGGCTGCTCGAAACCATTGGCCGGATGATTGCCGAAAAGGGATTTGAAAAAATCGGCATCAATGCCGTTTCTGCACAGTCAGGTGTGTCAAAGATACTGATTTACCGCTATTTCGGATCGGTGGAAGGACTGATGGCGGCCTATATCCGGCAGCATGACTTCTGGATTAATTTTCCGCTTCAGATTCCCGGTCGGGAAGAGCTGGCGGACTTTTTAAAAAAAATGTTTCGACAGCAGATGGAGCATCTGCAGGGCAACCCGATACTCAAACGCCTTTCGCGATGGGAACTGTCGTCGAAAAACGCCATGATCGACGAACTGTGCCGGCAACGCGAAATTACAGGTCTGCGGCTGATTGAGGCTGTAAGCCGGCTCACCGGTCGCAGCCGGAAGGAAGTGGCGGCGCTGGCAACCATTATCAGCGCATCCGTCACCTACCTCGTCATGCTTGAAGATTTTTGCCCGGAATACAACGGCGTTCCGCTAAACAACAGGGATGGATGGGAACAGATCATGAACGGAATAGACCTGATGATAGACCGCTGGCTTGAAAACAGGTAATGCAAAAAAATTTTTTACAAATTATGTTCCCAATCGGAAACATGCGACGGACGTATAACCAAAATAGAATAGAAAATGAAAGTGAAAATTGAAATGATGTGGATTGGGCTTGTGCTCGTATGCGCAGGCTCCTGTCAGCAGGATTTAGTCGAATACCGGCAGGACGACCTGAGAATCTCTATGGAACAGGGCGAAAACTGGCTGCACGAATTCCCGCTGTTCATGGGAATCAAAGTGAAAAATGCGCCGCAAATTGCTGTCTGGATTGAGGATTTGCAGGGCGTCTACCTCTCGACGGTGTATGCAAGTCATAAAATTGCCACGCAATCGTGGAAAATGAACGGCGGCAATCCGCGAAAGGAAGCCCTCCCCCACTGGCAACATGCGCGTGTGGACGGTGTGAGCGGCGCTACGCCCAAGGGCGGCATTGCTATAAAACCGCTTGCCGACGGTATCTCGGGCGCTACCCCCCGCGGCAGTTTCGACGTCAAACTGCGTCCAAACGACGTATTGCAACAGTTTACGGTAAAGATTGAAGTCAATCACTCCACAGATTTCAACGATTACTATACGGAAACGGCCAAAGCAGGCGACCCCGGTTATTCCGGCGGAAAGGAAGGGAGCGGACAGCCGGCCCTTGTGTATGCGGCAAACGTTGATCTGTCGGCGGGCGCCACTACTTTCGAAGCCGTCATCATCGGTCATAGCAGCCCCGACGGAACTGACGGAAAAGTTGATCCCGACCTGTCGAAACTGACTACGGCGCTTCATATTGTCAAACGTATAACCGTAAATATACAGTAATGAAAAAGATATTCTTACTAATTGCCGTTTTGTCCGCTTCTTTATGCGCGACAGGGCAAACGCCGGAACGTATTTTTACTTACGCAACCGCAATTGGAACGGGAATCGCCCTGAATGAACCGTCGGTCGCCTCCCTCACGTGGCAGGTTTCGGGATATTACAATATCGGCAAGCGGTTCTCGGCAGGCGTCGGAACAGGACTGTCCTGTTATAAAACGACGCTTATACCTGTATTTGCGGACGTTAAATTTGCACTGACACAGCCGCAACGGTTTACTCCCTTTGTGGAATGTACCGGAGGATATGCTTTCGCGCCCGGAAAAAATGCAAACGGCGGAATCTGTTTCAACCCTGCCATAGGGCTTCAGTATGCTTTACCCTGCCAAAAGAAACTGCAGCTTGCCGCAGGATACGGACTGCAGCAGGCGGAGCGGTTGAAAGAATTTGAAAATGAATATTTTGTCGCCGGATTTATGGAAAAACTGACGCATCATTCCTTAACCGTCAGGATTGGGATTTTATTTTGATTACAATAATCATGAAAATATAAAGTGTGTGAAAATGAGAGTAATAATAAAAATGATCGCCGTCTTTTGTCTTTTGACGATTGCAGTATCGGCTTTTGCACAGACAGACAGTATGAAAACCGTTACGGTGGAAATACATCAGGTAGCCGTAAATGGAGGTTCCGTAAATATCTCGGTATCTTTAAACGAAGAATCATACAAAAAGCGAAAGCCGGATATAGCGCTTCAATGCGAACCTGCCGATAGTGTCGTCAGGGCAGAAATAGCCTTACCGACAGGGTATTGTGTCGTCAATGTGTATCAGGACCGCAACGGGAACGGCAAATGCGACAATAACTTTATAGGTATTCCGAAAGAACCCGTAGGCATTACCAGCTGGGACGGGAAAGGCGTACCGGGCAGTTTTGACAAGCTGAAAGTCGGGATTACCCCTGCAACGCAAACGATTCGCATCAATTTATATCAACTGTAAGGCGATGACGAAAGGACTTTATTTCAGCGGAACAGGTAATACAAAACATTGTGTTGAAGCGTTTGTACGGTGTATTGACGCTAACAGCCGGGCGTTTTCGATAGAAGCGCAGGGACTTGACCGTTTGCTTGCCGATGCAACTGTTATTGTTTTCGGACACCCTACCTGTTTCAGTAACGCGCCTAAAATGGTCAGGGATTTTATACTGAATCAAAAGGCAATTTTTCATGGAAAGGAAATATTCATCATTGCCACCATGGGGCTATTCAGCGGAGATGGAGCCGGGTGTTCCGCGCGATTATTAAGGAAGAGTGGCGCTAAGGTTATCGGCGGTTTGCATTTGCGGATGCCCGACAGCGTTGGCGACAGCAAACTGCTGAAAAAAACGCTTGACGAAAACCGTTCCTTAGTCAGACGTGCCGATGAGAAAATACATTATGCCGCCGAAAGGTTGAAAGAAGGGAAACCTTTGCAGGAAGGCTTAAACATATTTCATCAAATGGCAGGACTGTTCGGGCAAAGGCTCTGGTTTTACGGAAAATCCCTCACATACAAGGATAAACCCGACATTGACGGGGAAACGTGTATCGGTTGCGGTCGCTGCATCAAAAATTGTCCGATGAAAAATCTTCAAAAAACGGATGGTAAGGTAGCGCATCAAAAACGATGTACGATGTGTTACCGCTGCGTGAATCACTGTCCGGTTCAGGCAATTACCATTTTAGGAAAGAAAGTGGTCGAGCAGTGCGTGTTCGAAAAGTATGCAATCAAAATAATAGAAAATTTGTGATCTTTAAAGCAAACTTAAACAAATTGTTCGCACTTTTTCCCAAATTTTTCAGGTAATTTTTTATCCGTCTGTGTGTAAAGCCGAAAATTTCATCTATATTTGCATGTGATATGCAACAAGTATGAGAGGAGGATTTCAAATGAATGTTTTACCCGTAGATGACATAAAAACAGCATCTTATTATGCAGAATAAGATTATGGACAGTTACGAAGAAAATGAAGCGGCTTTGAGAAGTCAGAATTTTTTTGAAGGAGTAACCGACAGGATTTTAGACGGCCTCAACGAACAGCAGTTGAAGGCTGTTACAACAACCGAAGGCTATGTCCGCGTTATCGCAGGCGCAGGTTCGGGGAAAACGAAAGCGCTGACGTCGCGTTATGCTTACCTTGTCGAGGCGCTGGGCATCAACGGCGGGAATATTCTTTGCGTTACCTTCACCAACAGGGCGGCCATCGAAATGCGAAACCGTGTCAGGCGTGCTGCCGGCGACAGGGATTATG
>Ga0082212_10000187_pt1 | contig 91692 bp, 77 predicted proteins | sample TergutNt197P3_FD_71548 | JGI IMG/M metagenome (GOLD analysis project Ga0082212, IMG submission 71548) | Neocapritermes taracua P3 segment gut microbial communities from Petit-Saut dam, French Guiana - Nt197 P3 | ecosystem: Host-associated > Arthropoda: Insects > Digestive system > Gut ...
TTACAGAAAATAACCTTTAAAACTTATTAAAATGAAAATTTTGCTTTACACAATTCCTGTGTTGATGTTCATTACAAACATATTTGGCACAAACAACGCCAATGCACAGTTTACAAAAAATGGGTTTCCGGTTCAGGATATTCCTCCGTCAGCATCGCTGGTTTACCCTGGTACCGATGGCAAGTTAGTTTACGTAGCCGACAGTTTGGAAAATACAATTCCAGACTTTTCGTATGCAGGTTACATGGGAGGCGGTGTTCCTATTCCTCATGTAGCAGTTAAAGAAACGGTATGGCCAATTAGGGGCGACAACTCGGAAAACATACAGGCCGCTATCGACAAGGTTTCTGCTCTGCCTGCCGATGCCTCAGGGTTCAGAGGTACAGTATTGCTTAAAATGGGGATTTATGAGCTTAATAATCCGATATACATTAGAACTTCGGGGGTTGTTCTACGCGGCGAAGGGATGGGCCAGTTAGGGACAATTCTTATTGGCAAGCTCGAAGATTTGCCCGACGAAAGCAGAGGTGCGCCCATAGAAAGGCAATCCACTTCGTTCAGAAGATCAGCGCTTATAAACATAGCCGGTGGATCTGGCATTAGTTTGCAGGAAGATACAAAACAGCGAATCACCGACGATTACGTGCCTGTAGGCGCTTTCAGCTTTACTGTTTCATCGGCACGAGGATTTAGTCCCGGCGATAAAATACTTGTAAGGCGAATTGGAAATGAAGATTTCATCAGAGAACTTTATCCCCCCGATAACGGAAGCACAGGAAGAGCATGGAGACCTTTCAATACCGATTACGACAGGGTAATTACAAGCATAAGCGGAAATACCATAACCGTTGATGCACCTATTTTTTGTGCCATTGAAACCCGCTGGGGAGGTGGCGAGGTTTACAAGTACGATGATGCCGGACGATTAGAACAAGTGGGAATCGAAAATTTGAGGGGAGTTTCGGAGTATGATCCTTCAGTAAGAATAACTTCGTATGGAAATATGGACCGTGGGAACTGGGATGATCCCGACATACTTCATTACGAAGGCGAAGAATACTATGCTGATGAAAATCACGCTTTTACCTTCATTAGTATAACAAATGTAAAAAACGGATGGGCGCGAAACATCACCGGTCTTCACTTTGGAAGCAGTGTTGTAAATGCGGGTAACGGAACAAAATGGATTACAATACAGGACTGTGAATCGTGGGAGCCGGTTTCTATCAGGGCCGGAGCACGCAGGTTTACTTTTCAACTTAGCGGTCAACTTTCTTTCGTTCAACGATGCTTTTCGCAAAAAGGAAGGCACTCATTTGTTAATGGCACAGGAGCCAGCGGAAATGTGTTTCTCGACTGCGAAGCAATAAATCCGTTTTCAACAAGCGAGCCACATGCCCAATGGTTAACAGGATTGCTTTACGACAATGTAAAAGCTCCTCTCTCATCAAGATACTGGGATTACGGTATGGGATGGGCTGCTGCCAACAATGTTTACTGGAATTGCGAAGGCGATTATATGATGCAGAAACCGCCGACAGCTCAAAATTATTCGTTTGGCCACATCGGGATAAATTCGGTAATATTTAATACTGTTTTGCAAGACCGTACAAAACCGAACGGACATCTCGAATCGATGGATAAACACGTTGCACCAAGGAGCCTTTACCTTACGCAGTTAAAAGATCGTTTGGGAGAACAAGCAGTTAAGAATATTATAACGAAAGAACAGTCAGAGTAATAAACTTGTATAGAAAAGATTATCAATAATTATTTGATTGTAAACTAAAATACAAGGGCGTGTTTCCGCGCCCTTGTTGTATTAATAAAACTATATCGTCAATTAATTTGTTACGATTAAATGATCTTTTTGTGTGGATATCATTGAATAGCTTTTACTAAAATTTATAGCTTTGTGTTTAAAATTTAATTGAACAAATGAAGACAACTACATTTAATGAAATACACAAAAAGCTTGGCGCCAAAATGGTTGAGTTTGCCGGTTTTGAGATGCCGATTGAATACGCCGGAATAAGGGAAGAGCACATGGTTGTGAGAAAAGAAGTGGGCGTATTTGATGTCTCGCACATGGGCGAATTTTGGGTTAAAGGCCCCAATGCGCTTGAACTGCTAAAAAAAATCACTTCCAACGATCCGGCTGTTTTAATTCCCGGCCAGGCGCAGTATTCATGTTTCCCAAACGGCAGGGGCGGCATTGTTGACGACTTGCTGGTATATTGTTTTGAACCCGAAAAATACATGCTGGTTGTTAACGCAGCAAATATTGAAAAGGACTGGAACTGGGTTGTAAGTCAAAACCATGTTGACGCAGTTCTCGAAAATATTTCCGAAAGTATAAGTCAGTTAGCCGTTCAGGGGCCAAAAGCTGCGGCTGTTCTTCAGAAACTTACCCGTGTTAACCTCTCTGAAATTAAAACATACACCTTTGTAACAGGTGAAATTGCAGGAATAAACAATGTTGTTATTTCTGCCACCGGATATACGGGAGCGGGCGGTTTTGAGTTGTATTTCGGAAACGAAACGGCAGAAAAAATGTGGGAGGCTATTTTCGAAGCAGGCGAAGAATTTGGAATAAAACCAATTGGATTAGGGGCACGCGATACTTTGCGGCTCGAAATGGGTTACTGTCTTTACGGTAACGATATTGACGATACTACTTCGCCCATTGAAGCCGGTTTGAGCTGGATTACCAAGTTCAATGACGGGCGTAACTTTACAGACCGCGATTTTTTGATGATGCAAAAAAACGAAGGTGTATCGAAACGCTTGCGGGGATTTATTTTATCAGAAAGGGGAATTCCGCGTCATGGTTACGAACTGGTAAATTCGAAAGGTGAACTTATTGGCACAGTTACATCGGGAACCATGTCGCCGGTTTTGGATAAAGGTATCGGGATGGGTTATATTAACACGGAATACTCGGCTTTTGGCACACAATTTTTTGTGAAAATCAGAAACAAAAATATACCTGCTGAAGTGGTGAAAATACCGTTTATTAATTAAACATCTTTAAATAAATTATTTCTTTTTTTGTTTTTTTTTAGAAAAATGAAATTCTTATTCAGAATCGCATAAATTTGCGCTTCAATAATCAGCATATTAAACAATAATTAAAAAAATACAAATGAAAAAGCACAATTTTTATGCAGGGCCCTCTATTTTGCCCGAATTTACAATTGAAAAAACAGTAGAAGCAATTAAGAATTTTGCCGGAACCGGACTTTCGTTAATGGAAATTTCGCACCGTGGCAAAGAGTTTATTGCGGTTATGGATCAGGCGCAGGCTTTGGTAAAAGAACTTTTGCAGGTTCCCGAAGGATATTCGGTACTTTTCCTTCAGGGAGGTGCAAGTTTGCAGTTTTACATGGTGCCATGCAACTTGCTTAACAAAAAGGCGGCTTACCTGAACACCGGTTCGTGGGCTTCGAAAGCTCTTAAAGAAGCAAAACTGGTAGGCGAAGCTGTTGAAGTTGCGTCGTCAAAAAATGCCAATTTTAATTACATTCCGAAAGGATATACCGTTCCTGCCGATGCCGAATATTTACACATTACCACTAACAACACGATTTTTGGCACCGAAATTTTGAAAGATCCCGAAGTTGCTGTTCCTTTAGTGGGCGACATGTCGTCTGATATTTTCAGCCGCCCTGTTGACGTATCGAAATACGATATTATTTATGCCGGCGCACAGAAAAACCTTGGCCCGGCGGGCGCTACTCTTGTAATTGTGAAAAACGAAGCGCTTGGAAAAGTTGAACGCGCGATACCAACAATTCTCGACTACAAAATACATATCGACAACGAATCGATGTTTAACACCCCGTCAACTCTTGCAGTTTACGGATGTTTGCAAACTTTAATCTGGCTGAAAGAACAGGGCGGTGTTAAAGCAATGGAAAAAATAAACATTGAAAAAGCTGGTATTTTGTACAGCGAGCTTGACAGGAACAGGCTTTTTATGCCAACTGTGCCTAACGCTGAAGACCGTTCGAGAATGAACGTAACTTTTGTTATGGCGCCTGAATATGTTGAGTTAGAAAAGGAATTCAACGACTTCGCTTCATCAAAGGGAATGGTTGGGCTAAAAGGACACCGCTCGGTTGGCGGGTTCAGGGCCTCAACTTACAATGCGCTGCCTGCCGCAAGTGTACAGGCTTTGGTTGACTGCATGAAGGAGTTTGAAAAAATAAAATAATTCTTTAAAAGAAAAGCCGACTATTTAAAATCGGCTTTTCTTTTTTTTACTACTCATAGAGTTTAGTTCGACTCGCTAAGTTTGAATGTAATCGGAGTATTATACCACACTGAAACAGGCGTGCCGCCTTGCTTTCCGGGCTTGTTGAAGGCCGGCAGTTTTTTTACAGCTTCTACTGCTGCTGCATCAAGTAATGGATCTACTCCTCTCATTATTTGCACCTCGCCGACAGTTCCTATGGTAGTAACGGCAAATCGTAAGTACACTGTACCTTGTATGCCATATTCTTTTGCTTTTTCAGGGTAAACCACATTTTCTGCCATAAACTTAAGGAGTGCTTCAAATCCGCCCGGAAATTCTGGCATTTCGTCCACATAGGTAAATATTTCAGATTCGAGCATCTCTATCTCAGCAGTGACTTCCCTTTGTGGGGGAGGTTGTGCCGTGCTAAAGGCAAACAGTAAAAAAGCAACAAGCGTTGCAGGTATAATGCTCATTTTACGGAGCAAATTCATAGACAGTTTTTTGTTTTTTGTAATCATAAAAATTCTTCTTTTAATATTTGATTGAAAAAAACGACTGGCAAAGTCGTAGTAATAATTTGGGTACAGTGTACCCAATATCAAAGACGAAAGTTCTTCGGCGCTGCTTTCGCTGTCGGCTGCAAATTCGTGCACTAATTCTAGCTCGCGGCGAAACAGCAGGAAGAACGGATTCATCCAGAACACGCAGCAAACAAGCTGCATCAGAGTTTTGTCCCAGCTGTGGCCAAGACGCATATGCGCCAACTCGTGGCGGAGTATGCAGCGGCCCTCGCCGGAATCCACAGGAATTTCATTTTTCCAGAAAATGCTTCTAAAAAAGGTGAATGGCGCCATAGCATTGTCGGTGCAGTACAAAACGGCTTCGGGAATATGAATCCGTTCGGAACGGCGCTTTAACCGTAAAATACGCATAAAGGCAACACCTTCTTTTATTAAAAGCAATAAGGTGAAAAACATACATAGTGTCCAACCAAGCCACGCCCAAGAAACAGAAGATGTTTCGACAGCTGTCACTTCGTCTAAATTAAAAACAAAGCGCGCAGCATAGTCGGTCATCGCAGGCATAACGATGTTGGGTGCATATAAAGTTATATTCAGCAGTGGAATGATAATCGACAATGCCACAGAAACTATGATATAAAATCTATTCCACTGAAACAAGTGTTCGTTGCGTAGCGCCAGCCAGTAACACCCAGCAAATAAGGCGGAACAGGTTATTACTTTCAGAAGATAAATTAAAAGGGCAGTCATGACCGTATTATTTTTTATTATTTTTCAGCTGTTCAATCAGTAACTCAAGGTCGGCAATGCTTACATCCCTGTTTTTTACCATATAAGAGATAACATTTTCGAACGATCCGTCGAAATACGAAAGGGCAATACCGGCAATGCGCTGTCCGGAATATTCTTCCTTGCCGATGGCGGGCATATAAAAATGCATTCGCCCAAGCGCTTCCACATTCACAAAACCTTTATCGGTTAATATTTTTAACATGGTAGCAACCGTGCTGGTGTGAGGTTTGGGCGCAGGCATAGCGTCGGTTACTTCGCGAAGGCCTGCCCGATGCAGCCTCCACAGCGTTTGCATGACTTGTTCTTCGGCTTTGGTCAATACTTTTGTGTTCATTTTGAAACTATTTTAATTGATAATTGAATTTACTTCAGCAAAGATAAACTAATTTTTTAAATCACAAACTAAATATTTAAATTTATTTTTAATTTTTTAGATGAATGTTAAATTTTCTTCATTTATCCGATAGCCTTTCATGGAAACGAAAAAATGACATAACAGAATAAAAGTTGTTATTTTTCACAACGACCCCCTTAAATTTATGATTATTTGTCTTAATTTTTCATTAATTTTAATATTTAACCCCTAAAAAATGGTAGTTTACTAAAAATTATTGTATTTTTGATTTCAGAAAATTATAACACAAAATATTTACGAATATGTCACAATTCAGGTTTCATGCGCTTAAGGAAGTGTTAAATCGGCAGTCTGCAGAAGTAGTGTGGGAGGAAAATTTAGTGTCCGATTATTTCGGGATGAAGGTTTTTAATCAGGAAAAAATGAAAAAATACCTTTCGAAGGAAGCCTTTGAGGCTGTGAGTAATGCCATTGAAAACGGCACAACCATTAATCGGAAAATGGCAGATCAGGTTGCACAGGGAATGAAAGCCTGGGCGATTGAAAACGGAGCAACCCATTATACGCACTGGTTTCACCCGTTAACCGACGGAACAGCAGAAAAGCACGATACTTTTATTGTACACAGCGCCGACGGCGGAGTTATCGAATCGTTTTCAGGAACTTTTCTGGCACAACAGGAGCCCGATGCTTCTTCTTTCCCAAGCGGAGGTATAAGGCAAACTTTTGAGGCTCGCGGATATACTGCATGGGATCCATCTTCTCCGTCTTTTATCAGTGAAACTACATTAACAATTCCCACTATTTTTATTTCGTACACCGGCGCTGCGCTCGATTATAAAACTCCACTTTTGCGTGCCTTAAATGCTATTGACCTTGCGGCGACTGCTGTGTGCCAGTATTTCGACAAAACAGTTACTTCGGTGCGCGCAAATCTTGGATGGGAACAGGAATATTTCATTATCGACGAGGCCTTATATATGGCGCGGCCCGACCTTGTTTTAACCGGGCGTACTTTAATGGGGCATGCCTCATCAAAAGACCAGCAGCTTGCCGATCACTATTTTTCATCGATACCAACGCGTGCAAACCGCTTTATGCAGGATGTTGAAAACGAGGCGTACAAGCTTGGTATTCCTTTAAAAACAAAGCATAACGAGGTGGCGCCTAATCAGTTTGAGTTTGCACCTATTTACGAGGAGGCAAACTTAGCCAACGACCATAACCAGCTTTTAATGGACATTATGCAGAAAATTGCCCGCAGGCATAAATTTCGCGTCCTTTTTCATGAAAAACCTTTTGCGGGAATTAACGGTTCAGGGAAGCATAACAACTGGTCACTCTCGACCAATACAGGGGTGAACCTTTTTTCACCGGGTAAAAACCCGAAATCGAACCTGCAATTTCTGACATTTATAATTAACACTGTAAAAGCTGTATACGACCATCAGGACTTGCTTAGGGCGAGCATAATGAACGCTTCAAACGCGTATCGTCTGGGGGCACACGAGGCGCCGCCGTCAATATTTTCTGTTTTTCTTGGGACAGAACTGTCGAACATGCTCAATTTAATGGAAGAAGCTGTGGTTGACCGAAAAATGACTCCCGATGAAAAAACAGCATTGAAACTGAATATTGGACGTATACCTGAAATTATTCTCGATAATACCGACAGGAACCGTACATCGCCATTTGCTTTTACCGGTAATCGCTTTGAATTCAGGGCAGTCGGTTCATCGGCAAATAATGCATCGGCATTAATAGTTTTGAATACGGCAGTGGCCAGCCAATTGAACAGTTTCAAGGAAGAAGTGGATAAACTGATTGACAGCGGCGTAAAAAAAGATGAAGCAATATTTCAAAAACTGAAAGAACTTATTATAAATACTAAACCAATTTGCTTTAACGGCGATGGTTACAGTGCCGAATGGGTTAAGGAGGCAACAGGAAGGGGGCTTACAAATGTAACCAACGTACCTGAAGCTCTGTCGGCCTATTTACGGCCCGAAAGCAAAAAACTGTTTGAAAAACTTGGAGTGTTAAGCGAAGTCGAGCTTGAGGGCCGTGTTGAAGTTGAATACGAAAAGTTTATCATGAAAGTACAGATTGAAGCCCGTGTGCTGGGAGATATCGTTATTAATCATATTGTGCCTATTGCTGTTGAATACCAAACAATGCTACTCGAAAATGTTAAAAATCTGAAAGAAATTTTCTCGCCCGAAGAGTTCGAAGAACTTGCAGGCGGAAGAAAAGAACTGATTAGAGAAATTGCAGGGCATGTTTCGGCGTTGAAAAGAAAAAGAAAAGAAATGATTGAAGTCAGAAAAAAGGCAAATGTGATTGAAAATGTGATTGAAAAAGCTAAAGCTTACGACGAAACCGTCCGTCCTTTTTTAGAAGATATTCGCTATAATATTGATCAACTTGAACTTATTGTTGACAACGAAAAATGGCCTTTGCCTAAATACCGTGAGTTATTGTTTGTCCGTTAAGTAATTTGATTAAAAAATAACTTTTTTTTTGCAGAACTGAAAATAGGTTTTATATTTGCAGTGCTTTTTTCGAAAAGCAACTACTTGGGAGCATAGCTCAGCTGGTTCAGAGCACCTGCCTTACAAGCAGGGGGTCACTGGTTCGAATCCAGTTGTTCCCACAAAAAACTAAAGTGCTGAAATTGACGCAGATAAGCGTTGTAGAGATGGTTTAAAAACTGTTTTTGCAACGCTTATTTAAGTTTTAGAAAACGGCTTAATGGCCAAAAGTGCAAATTAATCCTTAAAAAATAAGCCCTCTGCAAATATTTTTTTAAAAATCTCCAAAAACTTGCAGGTATAAAAATTTATCCCTATATTTGCAGTTAAAAATAATACAATATGCCAACTTTATTAACAATCTTTGGTTTGCGTTTCTTCTTCTATTCAGATGAACATACGCCTGTTCATGTCCATATTGAGAACAGCGATGGGAAAGCAAAAATAAATTTAGTTCCCACCATAGAGGTTGTGGAAAATAAAGGCATGAAAACCGGCGACATAAAAAAGTCATTGAAAATAATAGAGTTGTATAAAGAAGAATTTATTAAGGCTTGGAATGAATATCATGGAAACTAAAAAAATGAAAACAATAGAAAAAATATGGTTTTCTGACAATAGAATTTACATGAGAACAGAACAGGGGGATGTTTTTAACAGACCATTGGAAGCTTTTCCTGTGCTGAAAAATGCAACCGAATCGGAACGGGAAAATTTCAAAATAGGAAAATTTAAAGACGATATTAGGTGGGAAAACTTAGACGAAGATATTCATATTAACAGTTTTTTTTCTGACACAGAGCCGAAACCAAATCCCATAGGCGAGTTTTTTGCTTTACACCCGCAAATCAATGTTTCTTCATTTGCCAAACAAATAGGCATTAATAAAAGCCTTATGGCAAGATATATATACGGCATAAAAACGCCATCTGAAAAAAGGAAAAAAGAAATTCAAGCCGGATTGCATAAGCTGGCAAAAGAATTATCATGTGTAGAATTTACTTGAATTGCTACACTAACCTATACTTTTTTTAACAACTTTACACTTCGTTTTACAAATTTATCGAGGTCGGCGCCTTTTAACATTCCGTTGGCAAGCAAGGCTAAATCGACCAACTGTTTTGCCAGCTTATTTTCTTTGCCAAAAGACGAAAGTTTTTCGCGTTTGACTGATTCCAATTCCGAAAGTTTTTTATTCAAATCATCCTGTTTTTCTATATCGGTTTGAGGAATTTCCTCGTCCTTTTTACCTTCTTTGGCTTTTTCAAGCGTTTCAACTTCCGATTTGCAGGTTTTTATTTCGTCATTCAGCTCGTTTAACTCTTTGCCCAGTGTTTTGGCTTTTGTTTCCAGAATATTTTTTACAAGCGGGTGAGCAGTGTTTACAACCATATTCAGACTTTCGGGCAAATCGCCGTAAAAACTCATTCCACCCTGTGCAGCACTCATGTCTTTCATGCGGCGCATAAATTCGCTGCGGGTAATCACAATAGGCGTATCGTTTCCGCCCAAATCTTGAAAATCGACAATAAACGAGCAGTCTTTATTTTCGGGACAAACCGCCTGAAACACAGGAGAAAGCTCCTGTTTTTCTTCCCACGAAAGTTCTTTTTTTGCTATATCGTCCTTGCGGATGAGGTTTTCAAGCACATCCGAATCTACACGCACAAACCGCTTGTTGCCTAATTTCTGCTCAAACTTGCTGATGATATGAGGCGCCAGAATATCGTCGAGCACAACAATATCGTAGCCTTTATTTCTGGCAGTTTCAATAAAAGTGTACTGTTCAACGGTGTTCGATGTGTACAAGTAAACAAGATTTTTATCCTTGTCGGTCTGGTTATCTTTTATAAGTTTCTCGTATTCCTCGAAAGTAAAATATTTCCCTTCGGTATTTTTAAACATGAAGAAACTCATTGTACGGTCGTAAAATTTCTCTTCGGTAAGCATTCCGTATTCGATAAAAATTTTCAGATCATCCCATTTTTTTTCGAAATCTTCGCGGTTATCCTTAAAAATCTGGGTTAAGCGGTCGGCTACTTTTTTATTGATATGACTGCTTATTTTTTTTACATTCGAATCGCTTTGCAGATACGAGCGCGAAACGTTTAGCGGTATATCGGGCGAATCAAGAACACCATGCAGCAATGTCAAAAATTCAGGCACAATTCCTTCCACATAATCGGTAACAAACACTTGATTGCAGTACAGCTGAATTTTGTTTTTTTGAACTTCGAAATTATTTTTAATTTTCGGGAAATACAAAATCCCCGTCAGGTTGAACGGATAATCCACATTCAGGTGAATGTTAAACAGCGGTTCGTCGGCCATTGGATATAAACGGTGGTAGAATGTTTTGTAATCCTCGTCGTTCAAATCGGCAGGTTTTTTTGTCCATGCAGGTTCGGTTTCATTAATTTGCCTGTCTTCGTCGGTATCAACGTGTTTCCCGTCTTTCCATTCTTTATTTTTCCCGAACACTACCGGAACCGGCAGAAATTTACAGTATTTTTCGAGAATTTCCTCAATTTTATTTTCTTCTATGAATTCTTCCGAATCGTTGTTTATGTACATTACAACATCGGTACCCACTGAATCTTTTTCAGTTTCGTCAAGCGAGAATTCAGGATTTCCTTCGCAACTCCACTTTACAGCTTTTGAACCTTCAATGTACGATTTTGTAATGATTTCAACCTTGCTCGAAACCATAAACGAGCTATAAAAGCCAAGCCCGAAATGGCCGATAATTGCATTTGCGTCGTCCTTGTATTTTTCAAGAAATTCGTTCGCGCCTGAAAATGCAATCTGGTTGATGTACTTTTCAATTTCTTCTGTTGTCATGCCAACTCCGTTGTCGGAGACGGTTATAGTTTTAGCATTTTTGTCAAGTTTTATCTCCACTTTGGCATTCGACATTTCGCCGTTGTACTCGCCTTTATAAGCCATCGTTTTTAGTTTTTGAGTGGCATCAACGGCATTCGAAACAATTTCTCTGAGAAAAATGTCGTGATCGGAATAGAGGAATTTTTTAATTATTGGGAAAAGATTTTCGCTGGTTACACCAATTTTTCCTGTCTGCATTTCTATTTGGTTTTAATTAATTAAACATTTTCGATATTCGACCGTTAAAAATCAAATGGTATGCCAAGTCAGTTTTATGACGATTTGACAGAAAAACGATACGATGAGATTTAAAGATAATTTTTGCACTAAAAATCAATATCGTTATGTTCAATGTTTAATAAACTTAATCATGGTGAACATGTTTAATTTGAAAGTTTAATGTCGGCTAATTATAGCAAAAAGCATTTTAAGCAACCTGTTTTTTATCTTTGCTAATATTTCTAAATATAAATGGCAAAAAAATACAAAACGGGGTTGGTTTTAAGTGGCGGTGGAACCCGGGGGTTCGCTCACCTTGGAATTATTGCAGCGCTTTACGAAAAAGGCATTAAACCCGATGTAATTTCAGGGGCAAGCGTAGGTTCCATTGTAGGGGCTTTTATTGCCAGCGGCAAGTCGCCCGAAGAAATTCATGCTATTTTTAATAAAGGCTGGTTTTTTAAATACACTAAATTTAACATTCCGGTTGACGGACTGTTTCGTCTCGATGGACTGAAGGAAATTATCAGGAAAGAAATACCAACAAATACCATTGAAAATTTAAAAATTCCGTTTTTCGTGTCGGTTTCTAATTTGAACAAGGGAATTGTGGAGTACAAAAACTCGGGAAAACTCGACGATACGGTTTTGGCTTCGTCTTCAATTCCAATTCTTTTTCCCCCTGTAAAAATCAACGACGAATTTTTTGTAGATGGCGGATTAATGGACAATGTTCCGGTTGAACCCATAAAGAATTATTGCGAACAAATTATCGTTTCAAACATCACTCCAATTAATCCGCGTGAAAATTTTAAAAATATAATACAGACTGCCTCGCGGGCTTTTTACATGGGCGTAAAGGCCAATATGCAGCAGGTGCATAAATATGCAACAATTATCATCGAACCCAAGGCCATTGATAACTTTGATATTCTAAGCATGAGCCACTCAAAAGAATTGTTTGAGCTTGGCTACAATGCAGGTCTTGATGCTTTTAAAAATTTAGACATATAAACTTAATGGTCAGAAGTGTTAATGAAACAGTCCTTTTGACCATTAAGCTGACATATAAAACTTTAAGAATACATCCATATATGAAAAAATAAGCCGATACGTTAGCAATTGTTACTGATTATAATTGAATACCACAACAATTTTCCCGCTTTTTTCGCCGGGAATAACTTTTAGCTCCATCTTGCCAAGTACATTTGTTCCCTTGCCGAGTTCGGTCAGAAAAGCGGTTACAGTTGGCTGTGTGCCGGATCCTGTCAACTCTGCATTAGTTAACTCTCCATTCCAAAGTACAGGGCCGAAAGTATGCCTTAATGTGTAAAAATCAGGTGTAATGTCATCGAATACATACTCATTTATACCTTCATGGATCATTTTTCTTATCATCGAACCTCCTCTGCCAACACCTATCGACAGCTCAATTTCTGCACCTTTTCCCATGGTTGCCTCAGTTCTTTCCCTGTAATATTCGGTGCCGCTGTCGAATGCTTCAACTTCAAAATAATATTCCGGATCCCAATTCAAACTGTGCACTGTTAAATTGTTGTTGTCATATACCATGTAGTTGTTGTAAAGTTTACCGGGCTCAATACCGTAGCGTACAACATAACCATCGGCTCCTTCAACAGGCTGCCACAAAAGTGATGCATCGCGGCGGTCTTTATTGCTGCGAACGGCTTTTACGTCTTTAACCTTTGTAAATTTAGCTGCATCTGGATTGCCAAAAATACGTAAATCTTTTACTGCGAATTTTCCTTCGTCGTGTGTAAATATATTGGTTAACTTCACATATCTGGCTTTGACAGGTTTAGGAAGTTCAAAATAGTCGTGTCTTAAATCCTGTTTATTATCACTTCTGTCGATAAGCAGCGACCAGCTTTTATTATCATTTGAGACTTCAACGGTGTACGACTGATAACGGTCAATACCTGCAGCCGTGGCAACTCCCCTGCCTACAGGTACAATGGCTCCATATCTGTCGAAATTAACCTGCAGGGCATAAATATCACATTCTTTTCCAAGATCCACTGTCATATATTCGCCGGGGTCGCCTGTTTCAGCGCACCAGAATGTCATAAAATCTTCATCAACAGCGTTTGCAGGCTTGTATCCTTCAAATGTAGAAGAAACTTCTACATACTTTTTATTGGATAAAAGCATCCATCCTGTAAAATTATTATTAACAGCATCTTCCTTTACACCCGGATAATATTGCGGATAATCGCCAAAAGCCGTATTTGAGTGCATAACACCTTCGGCATCAACTGCCGTTGGGAATAAAGATATTTCGGCTCCGCCCCTTCCTCCGTAAAAAGCTGGAATCATACAAATCGTCCATAACTGTCCGTTTTTGTCGTGAAAAGTACTTCCATGGCCTGCGCCCGGTGAAAAGCCTGTCGTTTTAAAAGTAAGCGGGTTGTGCTGAGAATATTCAAAAGGCCCCATTGGGCTGTCGGACACATAAACACCATGGGAATATGACAAAAATTCGAGCCCTATAGCCGCATACTGCAAATAATATTTCCCATTGTGTTTAGTTATCCAGGGGCCTTCTATCCATGGATATTCTTCAGGAAAATATTCTCTGTGGTCGAAATAGGGGAATATTACATCATCTGCTCTTTTGCGCTCAAAACCGTGTTTTTCATAGTCGCCAAAGAATAAAACAACGTGGTCTCCTTTTTCTTTGAAAGTATTGGGATCCAGTTCAACAACCTTAAACGGCATAAGCTGAGACCATCCATAATACATATACAACCGGCCGTCGTCGTCTAAATACATATTTGCATCACCGTATCTGTTGCTGTCGAAAGTACCGACTCTTTCCCAAACGCCCTGTTTAGGATTAGCACAGGAATACACATCGAACGAATTCATCGAGCATGCGTACATTTTGCTATCTTTAACTATAACTGATATTACGCCACCCGGAAAACTCGGAGCATCAACATAAGTCCAGTCTCTGAAATTGCCGGAATACCAATATCCGCGGCTACCGGTAACAAAAAGATAATAATCATCCTCGTAGATAAGTACAACGGGCTCGCCGCCCCTACGCGCCCTTTCCGAGCCAACAACAATATTAAGAGGATTGCAAAACGTAAGCGGCTGATCGGTTATTTGTACCGTAAAAGTTTCCGAAGATTTCTTGGAAACCGTGTTACACGATGTAATAGCAAGCACGCTTACTATTGCAAAAATAATTACTGTTCTTAATGATAATTTTAACATGATCAATTGAATTTATTTTATTATTAGATATTGTCAGTTCCGTATATGTTTTATAAATATAACATTTTGTGCGTAATAACAGCGCTAAGGTTGGTAAATATCTTTGCACCTGAGCCTTCTTTGCTCGGAGCTACCATCGAACCCCAGTCCCTTCTCTGGTGTACATCGTAAAGTTTTATACCATTGTTTGCACATTTTTCTACTATTATACTCTCGTCTGCGGAATAAAATTCGATATAGGACTTCCCATCTAATTTTTGAACGGGAATTTTTTCCTGACCGTATAAATAGTAATCAGATGGAACAAAACCAATTGAACGAGTCTTAATAGATTCTTCTGCTTGTGACAGCGAGTGTTCATGTGTAAATTCACGGCACGCAACAATCACTGTTGCAACCACGAATAATAAACCTAAAGTTTTTGTTGTTGGCTTCATTTTTTTAGTTTTAATTGTTAATAATTGCGGCTGTTAATCCTCCTATATTATCCGCGAAAGCATCTTCAAAACGACCGCTTTCATAAAAAAGGGCAGACATTTCAAAGGAGTTACCTTTGGATTGATTGGTACAAATAAGATGATACCAATTTTTATATAAACCGTATTTTTCTGCTTTCCACCCTATCATCTCTACTCCGTTCTCCTTGGCTAACTTTTCCAATTGCTCCAGAGTTGTTTCAGGTTTTAATACAGCATAAAAGTTCTCCGCTGGAATTAACTCAGAGCCATTTTCCATTCTATACCATGTCGCCCAATAAAAAGTATGAGATAGTGCAGTGGCAACATCTTGATACTTCCCATCAATAAAATCTGTCTCAAAATTGACAAACTTGTACGCATCGGAACCGGACAGGTCGGAAAAGAGTGAATAGTCTTCCCTTACAGCATCTCTATAATCTTGCAGTGTTTCTGAATACAGTGTAGCGCCTACCTTTGCCAGTTCAGCTTTCAACTTGTCTTTATTTTCATAATAGAAAGCCACATAAAACCAGCCATCACGGCTCGTGAGTGAAGTTTTCACCCCGTTTACATATGCGTAAATGGTTTCAGGCACAAATTCCTGTTCTTCATTTAGTTCTTCTTTACAGCCGACAATGCTTACAGTCAGCATAATTAAAGAAAATAGTTTAAATATTTTTTTCATAATTTATATAATTAAAAATTAAAAAAACCGAAAAGACATTTTTATTAGCGGCTCCTGCTTTTAGTTCAGGAGCCAAGTTTGGTGCCGTTTCTTGGCAAATAATATATATTCATAATGTTTAACATTTTGTAATTTTTGCTAAAGGTAAACACATAAAATGCAAATACAAGCGTTTTTAAAAGTATTTCTCGCGCACTTATGGAATTATCTCTCCACTTGTTTTCTTGAAGAATAATTAATGTGCAGCGCTGTAGCTTTACGCAGTTCCTGCTTTATTTCATTAACAATCCCCATTCTGGTATTTTCATCCACCTTTAACGATGTAATCATCATAGGCCATTCTTCTTCGGCACGAGCTTCGCGCTCAGCAAAAATAAAGCTCTGAATGTCATCGACACCGGCAAACTGATCATTAAGCTGGATACGGGGGACTATCCCGTAAGTCCTTTGGTACTCCGGCAAGGGTTCGCCTACATAAATATAACTTACCAACGATTTTTTCTCAAGCTTGCTTAATTCAGTGACCGAAGGAAGTTTAATACGTACTTTGTAAACAACTTCACGCATGGTAGTGGTTACCATAAAAAAGAAAAGCAGTATAAATACAATGTCGGGCAGCGACGCTGTTGAAATCGCCGGTAACTCCTTTTTCCCCTTCTTTCTGAATTTACTCATAATTAATTTCTCCTTTGTTACCGTCTTTTAGATTCAGCTTCTGAAATTCTTGAAGGATAAATTATGCGAACTGCTTCTTGCTGCTCTTTATCCAATTTGCTATATGGCTTGCCAAATTGCTGTGTGGCAATTTCATCCCTAAGTTCATTAATAGCAGCAACCAGTTCGTTTTGAACAGCGACATAAGTCGAATACCGGGTATCAATGTCGTTTTGTAGTGAAATTACAGCGTTTTTGGCAACCATAACTTCACCAAAGTAAGGAACATTAACGAGTTCTTTTTCCGGCAAATTTGAAGCATTATACGGGTTTGACAAAAATTCTTTAGTTTTTTCCCGAAGTGACCTGATATCAGTATATTCATTTTCAACAAGCAAATCGTTATTTTTGTTTATCAAAACAACAAAAACATTTCTTTCATTAATCTGCTGTTCATTGTCTTCTGTCTGATCTGCCCATGGCGGAAGCCTTCTTTCAAGGCCGCTGTCAATGTCCATAGTGGTTGTTACCAGAAAAAATATGAGCAGCATGAAAGCAATGTCTGCCAGTGATGCCGACGGTATTTCAGGTACTTTCCGGGCCATGATTGGTTTTTTCCTGTTTTATTCCCACAAAGGGATTATTTAAATAACGAATTACCGATGAAAACACAATTGAAAGTACGGCAATTCCAATAAAAGTGTATGTTGCGTATAATCCCATGTCAATCAGCTTGGCCACTTTTGCTGTTAAAGTTCCATTATTGATGAACTTTTCAACACCCAAGAACTGCGGCATTGAATCGGATGCTAATAAATAAGAAATCAAAATAATAACAGCAAAAAATCCAATTGCCATTAGCGCTTTTTTTGAAGCCTTTAAATTGGTTATAACCTGAATTAATCCGAATAAAATAGCAACTCCTGCACCAACAAGTATCAAAGCATACGCCCAGATCAAATTTGCATTTATCCAACCGCTCATGGCAGAAATTTGCCCGTTGCCGCTGATATTGGCAATAAGTGAAACAATGAGTACTGCAGATACAACAATTAGTACCCATAAAAATATGGTAACTATTTTTTCTGTTTTACTGCCCATGGGATATTATTTTTTCATGTTATGTTTTACCAAAAGATCCAGTAAAGAGATGGAAGCATCTTCCATATTATTTATTATTGAATCAATTTTATTAACACAGTAGTTGTAAAAAATCTGAAGGATGATAGCCACAACCAAGCCGCCTACTGTTGTAATTAAAGCTACTTTAATACCGCCAGCCACTAATGAGGGGCTAATATCACCTGCAACTTCAATAGCATCGAAAGCGCCAATCATACCGATTACTGTTCCAAGGAACCCTAACATAGGTGCAAGAGCAATAAACAGCGCTATCCAGCTTAAGCCTTTTTCAAGTAAGCCTGCCTGTACGCCGCCATAAGAAATAACTGATTTTTCGACCATATCAATTCCGTTTTTTGCCCTGTCGAGTCCTTGATAGAAAATGCTGGCCACAGGCCCGCGGGTAGAGTGGCAAATATCTTTAGCTGCCTCCACGCCGCCGTCTTCCAAGGCTTTTTCAACTTTAGTCAGTAATTGTTCTGTGTTTATTGTTGAAAGGTTCAGGTAAAGTACCCTTTCTATAGCAAAAGCCAAGCCAAGTACTAAACAAATTAATATAAGGGACATAAAACCCGGCCCTCCTTCAATAAACTTTTGTTTTAACTGACTGTGAAATGATCGCCCTTCCTCGGCAGCAGCGGCCGCCTGTTCTTCCCAATCAGCTGACATGCCTGCTGTTCCGGTAAACGATTGTTGTATGGTTGTTTCTCCCTGCGCAGTCACAATTTTCGATACTCCGAAAAACAGAATCCCAAATACTGCCATTAACACGAATAGTCTTTTCATAATATTATTGTGATTTAAATATTAAAATTTTTCTTTACAAATATCAAATTTTTTTTCAACTCTACAACTGTGGATACTTGATTTTTTTATAAAAACAGCGAAAGAATGGTAAGAAAAATCATTGACGAAAATCCAATAACCACGCACCCTAATGTTTGAGTCCGGTAACCCTGTTGTAAATTCATGCCGCTCATTTGTGTAACCACCCAGAAAAAGCTGTCGTTCGCATGCGAAACTACCGACGATCCGGCGCCAATTACAATAACAGCCACCGCTTTCAAAATTTCCGAATCAAAGCCAAGAGTACCTAACAACGGTGCAACTATTGAAGCTGTGGTAATCATTGCAACGGTCGACGAACCTTGTGCCGTTTTAATGGCAACAGCAATAACAAAAGGCAACCAAAGCCCCAATCCGGTATTGCGTATGTTGTCGCCAATCAGCGAAGCTATGTCAGACGACTGCAATACTTTCCCAAATGCCCCGCCGGCGCCTGTGATTAAAATAACAGTAGCCGCGCTTTTTAAGGCTGAACCCACCCATCCGGTAGTACTTAACATTTCCTTGTCGAATTTTTCGGGCAAAAAAAGTGCAATGAAAATACCGATAAACAGGGCAGTTACCGGGTTGCCGATAAAACTCAGAAAAACTTTCAACTGTCCTTCGCCAAAAGGGTGTGTAGGAAAATCAGCAATGGAACTGACCACAATTAGAGTAACCGGCACCAGAATAGGTAAAAACGATTTAAGTACCGACGGTTGATAGCTGCTTTTCGGTGTTTGTACCGGAGTTTCGTTTTCTGATACACTTGGGTTGACGTAAATCTTTTTCCCGATATACTTTGCAAAAATTATAGCAGCGGTTAATGTAAAAACGCTTGTACATAAGCCTATGAGCATAACTCTGCCAAGGTCGGCGCCCAATATGCCGGCAGTAGCGATTGGGCCGGGCGTTGGAGGAATTAATGTATGAGAAATTATTAATCCGAGCGAAAGCGCTACCGCTGTTCCGGCAATAGAAAGACCGGCCTTTTTCGTTAAAGCCCTGTTTAGTGATGACAGGATAATAAATCCGCTGTCGGCAAAAACAGGTATTGAAACAATCCATCCCATAATTCCCATTGCAGTGTGAACTCTTTTTGCGCCAACTATCTTTAACACAAAATTGGCTAAAGTTTGAGCCCCGCCCGAATTTTCGAGAAAAGCGCCTATAATTATTCCGGCAACAATAATTATCCCTATATTGCCAATCGTGCCGCCAAAGCCGCCGTTTATGTTTTCAATAATTTGTCCGAGCGGCATCCCCGACAATATTCCGAAAAGGAAAGCCGCTAATATTAACGAAAGGAACGGATGAACCTTAAATTTTGAACTGGTAATAACTATAAATAAAATACTAAAGAGAAAAGTCAGAATTGTTGCCATCAGTATAGTTTAATGTAAATCTCTTGATACCTCAGAACCTGAACCGCCTCTCAGAAAGTCGAAATCACAGCCTTTTTCAGCCTGCTCAACATGCTCAACAAACATTTTTGCGTAACCTCTGTCACATACAGGTTTTGGAGGAGTCCAGTTTGCCCGTCGTTTTTTAAGTTCTTCTTCCGGAACATCGAGGGTAAGCGTTCGTTTTTCCACATCCAGTTCAATCATATCTCCGTCGCGTACCAGTGCAAGCGTTCCCCCAATCGACGATTCGGGCGATACATGAAGAACCACTGTGCCATAAGCCGTCCCGCTCATTCTTCCGTCCGAAATACGTACCATATCGGTAATGCCTTTTTTTATTAGTTTTTCGGGCAGTTCCATGTTTCCAACTTCCGGCATTCCGGGATAACCAACCGGGCCAACTCCTTTTAGTACCATTACACAGGTTTCGTCAATATCCAAAGCGGGGTCATCAACTTGTGCGTGATAATCTTCAATTGTTTCGAAAACAACTGCACGTCCCCTGTGTTTTAACAATTTTCCCGATGTGCACGATGGTTTGATTACTGCACCGTTTTCGCACAAATTTCCTTTCAGAACAGCTATACCTGCTTTTTCTTTAAGCGGATTATCGAGGGGTAAAATAACATCGCGGTTGTAGCAAGGGCTGTTGGCAGAATTTTCCCCGATACTTTTTCCATTCACCGTAATAGCATCAACATGTATTTGATTTTTTAACTGGTCGATAATTACAGGCAATCCACCGGCATAGTAAAAATCTTCCATGAGATATTTTCCTGAAGGCATCAGGTTAAGCAGCAATGGCATGTCGCTGCCTAAGCGGTCGAAGTCGTCAAGGCTGAGTTCTACTCCAATGCGGTTGGCGATGGCAATCAAATGGATTATTAAATTGGTTGAGCCTCCAACAGCAGAATTTATTTTTATTGCATTTTCGAAAGCTTTTCGCGTTAAAATATCCGACAGTCGCATTCCGCCTTCCTTCACCATTTCCACAATGCGGTTTCCCGAAAGGTGTGCCATAACTTTTTTACGGGCGTCAACAGCCGGAATTGCCGAGGCCCCTGGCAAAGTTAAACCCAGCGCTTCAACCATAACAGCCATTGTCGATGCGGTACCCATAGTCATGCAATGACCTGCGCTCCGCGACATACAGCTCTCGGCCTCAACAAGGTCTTCTCTCGTATATGTCCCGGCTTTTAAACCTTCGGAAAGCAGCCATGTAAAAGTTCCCGACCCGATGTCTTTTCCCCTGAATTTACCATTAAGCATTGGGCCGCCGGGAACAACAATTGTCGGCAGGTTTACACTGGCCGCACCCATTATAGTCGAAGGCGTTGTTTTATCACAGCCGGTGAGCAGAACAATACCATCGAGCGGATTGGCGCGAATGGTTTCTTCAACATCCATGCTGGCAAGGTTGCGCCAAAGCATGGTTGTCGGTTTCATAATTGTTTCGCCAAGCGACATTACCGGAAATTCGAGAGGGAAACCTCCTGCCTCATAAACGCCGCGTTTTACAATTTCGGCAAATTCGCGCAGATGCCCGTTGCACGGAGTTAAATCCGACCATGTATTGCAAATTCCGATAACCGGTCTTCCTCTGAACATATGATCAGGGTGTCCCTGATTTCGTAGCCAACTGCGGTGTACAAATCCCATTTTGTCATCTTTTCCAAACCATTCGGCGCTGCGTAAATATTGTTTGTTTTTCATTTCTAATTTAATTTCAGTTCATAATAATTTGTATGATGTCTTCAAAAATAGTATAAAAAAACTTAATCACCTTGATATTTTTTCAATCTGAACAATAAATCCGGAAAAATTCCGACCTTTGTAAGAAATCAGATAAAATTATAATGGTAAATAATTACAAGCAGGGTAGTCAAAAAAGAACAGGAGGCGGGGGAAAACGCATTGGTAAAAGTTTGGAAAGCAAAAATTCAGGTAATTTTGCTAAAAAAAGTTTCGTGAAACCGGGTAGCAGTGCTACCGAAAAATATTCGGACAGAACGGGGAAAAGTGCTCGTAAATATTCCTCAAATAATGCAGAAAGCAAAACTTCGCGCAAAATTGACGGTAAGATGGTCGTTAAAAGCGACAGAAAATACACAGCGAACACCGAAGGCGAACCTGTAAAAAGGTATTCCAAGCAAGGTGCCGGCAAAACATTTACGAAGTACAAACCCCGTACTAAAAAGGTTATTGCCGAAAAAGCCGGTTATTCCGACGAAATAAGGCTTAACCGTTTTGTTGCCAATTCGGGCGTTTGCTCGCGGCGCGAAGCTGATAAATACATTGCTTCGGGCGTAATTACCGTAAACGGTGAAGTTGTTACCGAGCTGGGTACAAAAATTGGCCGCCGCGACGAAGTCCGTTTTGACGGTCGCAGGCTTAACGCCGAAAAAAAAGTTTACCTGTTGCTCAATAAACCCAAAGATTTTGTTACCACCACCGACGATCCGCATGCCGAAAAAACAGTGATGGACTTGGTGAAAAGTGCCTGCGATGAGCGTATTTATCCCGTTGGCAGACTCGACCGGAATACTACCGGCGTTTTACTTTTTACGAACGATGGCGATTTGTCGAAAAAACTTACGCACCCCAGTCATAACATGAAAAAAATTTATCAGGTTAATCTCGATAAATCGCTGACAAAAGAACATTTTATGCAGATTGTCGAAGGTGTCGAACTGGAAGACGGGCGCGTTGCCGCTGATGCCATAAGTTTTATTAATCCTAATGACAGGACTGAAATTGGTATTGAAATTCATTCAGGAAAAAACAGGATTATACGCCGTATTTTTGAACATTTGGGCTACCGTATAAAAAAGCTCGACCGCGTTTATTTTGCAGGGCTTACCAAAAAAAGCCTTCCTCGCGGAAAATGGCGGTTTCTTTCCGAAAAGGAAGTGCATTTTTTGAAAATGAATTAGGCCGTTTAATGCCTCTAAATACTCACATGTAATGACATTAATAAAATCAATTTCGGGAATACGCGGGACAATAGGCGGAACACAGGGCGAGAACCTCACCCCGCCCGATATAGTGAAGTTTACAGCGACTTATGCTGTTTGGGCGAAAAGAAATTCAGAGAGAAAAAAGTTGAAAATTGTTGTTGGCCGCGATGCCCGTTTGTCGGGCGAAATGGTGAGTTCGCTGGTAATTTCAACACTTAACGGAATGGGTTGCGATGTGGTGAATATCGGACTGGCAGCTACACCAACCACCGAAATTGCAGTAACCGAAGAAAATGCCTGCGGAGGAATTATCATTACTGCGAGTCATAACCCAAAACAATGGAATGCCTTGAAACTGCTCAATTCGAAAGGCCAGTTTTTAAACGCCGAAGAAGGCGCCGAAATCATCGAAATTGCCGATTCCGATAATTTTTCGTTTGCCGAAATTAACGAATTAGGGATAACCATTGAAAAAGATTATACTGATATACATATTCAAAAAGTATTGAATCTTGAGTTGGTTGATTCTGATGCGATTAGAAATGCAGAGTTCACTGTTGCCATCGATGCCGTAAACTCTGTGGGAGGTATTGTCATGCCTGCGCTTTTCAGGGCTTTGGGAGTTAAAAATGTAATCGAAATTAACTGCGAACCCACCGGGAATTTTGCCCATGCGCCAGAACCTCTGCCCGAAAACCTGATTGAAACTTCCGAAATTATAAAAAACAACAAAGTGGATGTTGGATTTGTAGTTGACCCCGATGTTGACCGGCTGGCCATTATAAACGAAGACGGCAGTATGTTTAACGAAGAATACACGCTGGTTGCAGTTGCCGACTATGTTTTAAGCAGAACTCCCGGAGATACTGTTTCCAACCTGTCGTCGAGCCGGGCGCTGCGCGATGTTACTGAAAAATACGGGCAGGAATATCACGCCGCTGCTGTTGGCGAAGTAAATGTTGTAGCAAAAATGGAAAAAACCGGCGCAGTGATTGGCGGAGAAGGGAATGGCGGCGTAATTTACCCTGCGAGCCACTATGGCCGCGATGCGCTGGTTGGAGCGGCACTCTTTCTTACACATTTGGCAAAAAGCGGATTAAAATGCTCTGAACTCCGTAAAATGTACCCCTGTTACTTTATTTCGAAAAATAAAATAGAACTCACCCCTAAAATTGACGTCAATGAAATTTTTATGGGAATCAAAAAGAAATATGCCAAAGAAAACATAAATGACATCGATGGCGTGAAAATTGATTTTACCGATTCGTGGGTACATTTGCGGGAATCTAATACCGAGCCAATCATTCGTATTTATTCTGAAGCCAAAACAGTAAACGAGGCACAAAAATTAGCCGAAACTATTATAGAAGATATTAAATCGTTGTGTAATTTCAATCAACAAATGCAACTTTTAGTAGAATAAAAAGGATGGTATTTGGGCATGCCCAAATACCATTTGGGGAAAAACTTTCTACTTTTAAGTTGTAATAACCCGTTGGCGGAATTAAAATATGCTCTAATTTAATTCCGCCAACGGGTTCATGTAATTAATTATTTGTCACGTATTCACTTTCAGGAGCACCGAGATAGCTTGGCTCAAGTCCGCCGAAATTGAGAATGATTTTTTGAATTACAATACCCGGCTCAAGTACCCTAATACGAAGCGTATAATTGCCTGCCCCGACAATTGACATTTTTGTACTGCTTACAATAATGCGCTCGCCCTGCCACCTTCCTAACGAGCCATCGTAATGACCGTTGAAATTGACTATTTCTTCCTTGCCACCGTTGAACGAAAGCGCATAGCGTAAGCCTTCATTGGCGTTGAAATTCAATGTCGGCGATAGGTATAGCTGTACTTCCACTTCGCCCGAAGAAACGGTTTGCAAATCGTATTCTATGTACACGGCGTCATTGGCCTGCGGATAAACGTTTTGCGGGAAAGTACTTACGGCAGAACCGGTTCTTCCCAAGTTAGGAATGACCTCCCACTGTATTCCGTTTGTTCCATGCAAGCGGGCAAAATTATAGGCTTCGATGGAAATATAGCCATCCTTTTCAATAAAACGCTTTTCTTTCGGTATTTCACGATCCACGTATTCCACTTTTGGCATAACACTTCGAGGCGGTTGCTGCCAATACGTATAACCAATGCGTACCTGATCCATTTGGTGTACCCATTTACCATCGGAAATATTGTGATTGTAATGAATGGTGAGCAGCGAATCGCGCTCAAAACATTCTTTCACTTTGTCAGCAAAAGCATTAGCGCGTAAATCATTCTCGGCAACGTACATTTTATTCATAGCAAGCGCGTAGTACATCTCATACAGATTACACATCCCATTGATTGGAAACAAAACTAATTGGTCAAAAGCATCTCTGTACTCAGGCGGCATACGGTTATAAAGCCGTAGTGCATCAAGCGCCAAATCCTTGTAATCATTCAATACGGTTGCAAATTCGTCGTAATTTTCCATGCTGTATGTTCTGTCGCTTAACATTTCCGGAGTAGCGCGGCTGTTATATTTTGTATAAAGTTCAATCATTCGGGCAGATTCCTGTGCGTATTCATCGCCAAATTGCTGTGCGCACCAATCTTCAGTATATTGATGCAAGTTACCCGAATTAAAACGATTGGGATCCCAGGCCATATCGAGGAAAAAACTGATAGGAAACTCCATAGGCTTTAAATCACCCACGTTGACTACCCAAATTTTATCTACGCCATGCGTGTAACTCAGGTTCATCTGTTCCCATACCCGTTCAATCTGCGTAACATTAATCCACTTGTAATTACGGGGGCCACCCACGTAATCGAAATGATAATAAATACCGTATCCGCCTTTGCGCTTGGGTGCGTTGATGTCAGGCAGTTTTCGCACATTACCCCAGTTATCGTCGCAAAGCAGCAATGTTACATCGTCGGGGACACGCATACCTTTGTCGTAATAATCCTGCACTTCCTTGTACAATGCCCATACCTGCGGAGTTTCTTCCGGATTTTTTCCGGTTACTTTTTCGATGATTTGCCTCTGGTCTCTGATGATTTTCTCCAAAAGAGCAATATCAGCTTCTTTGCTCATCGGTGCATCGCCGTCGCCGCGCATACCCACAGTTGCGACTACATCAAAGTTTTTCATGCGCTCCATACTGCCTTGCCAAAACTCACGCAATATCTCCGGATTCTTTTCGTAATCCCATGCACCTTCCCCATACCTACGCCATTCGTCGTGAGCGCGTCCCAACGGTTCGTGATGAGAGGTACCAATAACAATGCCCATTTCGTCAGCCAAAGCACCATTTGCAGGATCATCATCGTAAAAAGCGTTACTCCACATGGCAGGCCAGAGGAAATTACCTTTCAGGCGCAATATCAATTCAAACATGTGTACATACATTTTAGAGTTTACACCCCCAAAAACTTCTTCACACCACCCTTGAAAAGCAGGTGCTTCGTCGTTTATAAAAATACCGCGATAGGTTACTGCCGGCTCGCCTTCGGTATAAATACCCGGTTGAACATATAAATTTTGGGCACGTTTTACCGGCACATCAGCCCACCAATACCAGGGCGATACTCCTATTTGTTTCGACAGTTCATAAACACCGTAAATCGTTCCCCGCTTATCGCTTCCGGCTATTACAAGAGCTTCGGCAACGCCGCTCATTGGGTTTGGTATAGTTTGAATGATATATTTTTCGAATTTGCCATCCAATTCTTTGCTGTTTATTTTTCCGTCTTTTATCAGCCGGTCAATATGGGATGAATGCCCTACAGTGCCTATTATCAAAACGTATTTACCTGATTCGCGGGTTGGCTTATTGCCGGTTACTTTCTCAAAATCCGAGAAAAGATTATCAATAGCTAATGTCACTCCTTTGAAATCCGACTCATCATAAATAATTGGCACGGGAACCTTGTTTTCCACTAACGGAAATTCATTCCCGTTTTTTTGCGTTTGCACAATCTGGCCTATGTACGAGGCTTTAGATTCAGATACAAAAAATGAAATAATAAAAAGCGTGATAAAAAGATAATGTGTTTTAATGTTTTTCATATTCTTTATGTTTTAAATTTTACAAATATATACAACTTACTCTTATAATCTATTGATTCAAATTTCAACTAATGTAAAAACATTATTAATTTATCCTGATTTGCTCATATTTTTCAGGAATACTAAATGTAAAAGAGTCGATTATTTCGTTGGAAAAACCGCTCATTTTTAATTTAAGGGAAATTTGGTCCTCAGGAGATGTAAAATACATATCGATTGTTCCCGGGTAATTTTTATCTTTTACTTTCTCGAAATCGGCAAACATAAATTCCAGATTGCGGATGTTGGTTTTGTCGTCAATAAATAATCGATTTAAAGTAAAAGTTGCCGGGTCAAAAAACATTTTTTGGAGGATAGATGCGTCTTTATCTTCTGTTTTTCCCGAAACAAGTACATAAAACCCATCTTCGACCAGTGTTTCAAAATCTCTGAGATCTTTGTCTTTTGCATCGCTCCGGTACAAAAATGCATTGTTGGATAATATTGACTGAATAATTTCAAAATCAAGCTCAACATTTAAAATCTTGCTAAGGTATTTGTAATCGTCAAGGAAATAACTTCTATCAATGTAACTTACAAATTTCACACTGTCGGGGGTAAGCATAGCGCTGCCAACAGGTATGCTTAACTTGCTTATAGAAACTAAGATTATTTTATCTTTTTGGGCCTTCATAGTAGCATTGAAACTCACTTTTGTGCCGTTTCCCGAATACTGGCAATTTATTCTTCTAACGGTAAAATATTCATAATCGAAAGCATTTTGTTCAATTTTATTCAACAAGCCGGCTATGGCAACGGGCTCTACTTCAGCCTTGGGCAAACTGCGTGTTGTGCGGCACGACGAAAACAAAATTATACCGGCAGCCAGTATAAAAAAACAAAAACGAATCCCGAAACTAAAATTTAATCTCATTTATTCCTCAATATATCTTTGTTCACTTATTTTTTGATCAAGTATTATAGAGTCGCTGTCGTTACTTTTGGCTTTTTCCCAATACCGCATTGCTTCATCTTTAATTTCGAGCATAAAAAGAATATCGCCATAATGTTCGAGCAAAGTAGGGTTATCCTGACCACCATTATTCAAAGCCGACTGCATATAAAATCTTGCAAGTCTATACTCACCTTTTTTAAAAAATACCCAGGCATATGTGTCAAGATATGTCGGATTATCGGGAAACTGTTCAACAACTTTGGCGCTCATTCTTTCGGCCTTTTCCAAATCTTTTCCCACAAGTGAAAGATAGTAAGCGTAATTGTTAAGCGCTATGTAATTGTCGGGGACAAGTTCAATGACACTGTCGAACAACTTAAATGCTTCGTCATGACGGTTTAGCTTATAAATAGCTTCGCCTTTCATCATTAAAAACTGAGCCTGCAGCTGCTTATTGTCAACCACATAGCCCAAGCCCTCGTCGCTAATTGAAATGGCTTCGTCATATTTTTCAAGCTGGGTACAGGCAAAGGCATTTAAAAAATAGAACTGCGGCTGGTTTGGGAAAAACAAAATAGCCTTTTTGCTGTGTTCGTACAGCTCGTCCCAATCCCGCAAATCGTTGTCGATAAAAAGGATTCTTTCCCAAGTTAAATAATCGTCAGGCTCAATTTCTACAGACTTTAACAGCTGTTCGCGGGCTTCGACAAGTTTATTGCTTAACAAAAGAGTTTCTGCAAAAATGGTGTGAACAAGAGATTCGCCCGAATGTTTATCCAATAAAACCTGAGCCAGTTCCTCGGCCTTCTGATTGGTAATTTTGGCTTGCTCACGATTAGACATAAGCATCATATAAAATTGAAGCTTTGTTTGAATATCAAGATTATCGCTCTTAAACCCAAGCTTTACTTCTTCAAACATTTTATCAAAATCTCCCTGGGTAATATGATAATTGGCCAGCGAAAAATGAACAAAATCGTTGGCAGGTTCCATTTCTATTATTTTATTATAATACTTCAGCGCATTTTCCCCATCACCGTATTCAAGATACAAATCGGCAAGAATACCATAATATTGAGTTTCTGAAGGATTGGAATCAATGAGTTTCTGAATTTCAGCGAAGGCTTTTTCAGTATTTCCCATTGAAGTATATAATTGCTGTTTTTCGATTGAAATCTGCTCATTTATCCCTGTTTTTTCTTCTAAGGCGTTGTATGCTTCAATAGCCTCGTCAGTTTTGCCTGCACCGGCCAATAAAACTGCACGCATGTACAAATACTCATAGTTTTCAGGATCATTTTCAAGCAGTTGGGAATAAATATCATTTGCCTGTTCAAATTTACGCTGTTGCTGATAAGTTTGCGCCAACATTAATTTATACCATTTGTTGCCGGGGGTAATTGAAACGGCTTTTTCGAGGAGCAGCGATGCGGCGTTTAAATTGTTGTTGGCTGCATAGGCGTTTGCCAGTTCGTACATAGCAGCTGCCGAGTTAGGATCGATTTCGAGACAGCTTGACAACAACTGGGCGGTTGCCTGCAGGTTCCCTAACATTTTTTGTTTCAGGGCTTCAACAAACAGCATTTCAAATTCCAATTGCTTTATTTCCTGCTCATCGGTTAGTTGAATAGTTATTTCTTCATTTTGAGTAACTCCACTTTCGACAACTTTTTTTACCCCTGAACAGGAAAAAAGAATGTTAGTCAAAACAACCAAACACAATCCGTATCCCAATTTTTTCATCTTTTTATTTTTCCCCGGTGTGGCCAAATCCTCCTGCCCCACGTTCTGTTTCACCAAGTGTTTCCATCAAATTCCATTCCACTGTTTCGTGCGATGCAATAATCATTTGGCAAATGCGTTCGCCATTTTCAACAATAAAATCTTCCTGCGAAAGATTAACAAGAATAACTCCTATTTCGCCCCTGTAGTCGGCATCAATTGTTCCGGGAGTATTCAACACTGTAATCCCTTTTTTCAATGCTAATCCGCTTCTTGGCCTTATTTGGGCTTCAAAACCTTTGGGGATTTCTATGTATAATCCGGTGGGAATCAATTCCCTTTCAAGCGGTTTAAGTAAAACCGGCTCTTGAAGATATGCCCTGATATCCATGCCCGCTGACATTTTGGTGCTATATGCCGGTAAGTCGTTATTCGATTTATTTACAATTTTAACCTTCATTTTAACAAAAAGTTTATTAATAAATTGTTCCTTAAACAATTTCGTCCTAACAAAAAAGAGAGACTTTAAAATTTACCTTGTAATGGTGTCAAACAAGCAAGCCGCCTCTCAAGGCAAATGTAACGCTCTTTTTTCAATCATCAGCAAGTTATACAAGGAAATCTTAAGAAACTTGCCAAAGGAAAATATACGGGAGCTATTACGGCGCTCTTTTTCCGCAGTGCAAAACAACTATAAAAAGTGAACCGTTACATTCATTTCATAAAAAAACGCCGCTTAGAAAAACGGCGTAAAATAATTCGAGGATTGTTATAAATTTATATTAATTCCTAATGAGCAGCCAAATATCAGAATATTTTGGATACGTCTGACGCACCTGTGCAATTCTTGAACGTGCCTCCTGCTCGCCTTTGTAAGAGTTTATGCAAACTCTGTAATTCCCCGTTTCGCTATGCAAAATAATAGGTGTAAATCCTTCGCGAAGCAATGTTTCACGAAAGTTCCTTGCGTTTTCAAGCTGACTGAAAGAACCTACAATTACAAAAAACGAATTTGATTCATGCGCCGCCAGATCTTCCGGCTGTGTAAATGAAATCTGTTCTCTGCGCGCCGAAACAGGTGATTCGGCAGTTGTTGTATTAGTTGCCTGTTCACTTGTGCCCGGCACTGAAAACACTCTGGGTGCAGTATCCGGCGACTGTGCCGCTTGTTTTGTAGTTTTGCATGAAGCAAACGCCAAAATCACTGCAAATGCAAAAAATAATATTCTTCTCATCTCAAAATGTGTTAATTCTTGTTTTTAAAGCAACTAATGTACGTAAAATATAATTGCCGATACACGCTGAAGAAAAGAAGTTTTTAACATCGCGTTGTTTGCAATTTTAATAAAGGATATTAAATGATTCATTTTTTTAGAAAATGAATCTAACAGAAAATGCAAGTTCATCGCCCCATAAACCGGTATGTCCAATCAAATTAATCCCCGGTTTCCAGTCGAGGCTGATATTAAAGGGAATCACGTCAATATTATATTCCAATCCGATAATACCATCGATACCAATTACAGAATGATTACCGGTGTCGTCAAACCAAGGATGTTTTTTATATCCGCTGTCCCAAAAACCAACATGTCCGCCAAAACCGTAATACCAGTTTAAACGCGGCGTATTAAACGCATTTGCATGAATTTCGTAAAGGCCGGTAATATTAAAACCACTCCAGCGGCTGGTAAGAATTCCTTCAACTGCCGAATTGTATGAAATAAAATGTTTAACGGTCAAACCGTTCGACAGGCCTCCTCTAACGCCAATTCCTGTGTTATAATCCTGTGCATTAGCCATAAAAGCGGCCGAAATCATCAATAAAAGTCCCAAAGTAATTTTTTTCATCTCTTATAAGTTATTTAATTGCAAACTTATTATTTTTACTTTGTAATTGAGTAAAATTATCAAAAATGAAATTTGCTAAGAAATAACGCCGTTAAATTTTTCGTTTACCCTGTCATAAATTTTTTCTATGAGCCAGTTGGGCGTAGATGTAGCGCCGCAAATCCCAACCGATTCAATGTTTTCAAACCATTCCGTTTTAATGTCTTCAAATTTTGAAATCATGTTCGTGTTTGGGTTTTCCTCTCTGCAAATAGAATAAAGGTATTTTCCATTTGAACTTTTTTCGCCGGCAACAAATAAAATCATGTCGAAATTCGCCGCAAATTTTTTCAGGTGCGGTACCCGGCTCGAAACCTGCCGGCAGATAGTATCTTTAATATGAACTTGTAATCCTTTGTTCACATGGTTTTTTATGGCTTCAGCGATTTCATAAAAATCCTCGATACGTTTTGTAGTTTGCGAATACAGCGACACCGGCCTGCTTGGATCTATTTTCGAAATATCATTTCTGTTTTCAATGACAACGGCGCTGTAGTTAGTTTGTCCGCTCAAACCGATAATTTCGGCGTGTCCGGCTTTCCCGAAAATTACAATCTGCCCGTTGTCGCAAAGACTGTTTTGATACGAGTCGCGTACTCTTTCCTGCAGGGTAATTACCACCGGACAAGTAGCATCAATCAGTTCTATGTTATTTTTTTCGGCATATTCGTACGTTTCCGGCGGCTCACCGTGGGCGCGAATCAAGACCTTGCAATCTCTCAGTTGAAAATATTCATCTTTGGAAATTGGTTTCAGCCCCATTTTTCTAAGCCGCCTGACTTCTTCTCCGTTGTGTACAATATCGCCAAGGCAATAAAGCCGCTCATTATCATTTAATGCGCTTTCAGCCAATTTTATTGCTTTTATCACTCCAAAACAAAAACCGGATTTCCTGTCAATCTCAATCTTCATGATTAACCAGTTATTTCTTTAACTTTTTCAAGCGCCCACTGTAGCTGTTCCTCACGGGTTAAATTGCTGTTGTCGAGAATAATAGCATCGTCGGCTTTTTTAAGCGGGCTTATTTCGCGACTCGAATCAATTTTGTCGCGTCCCTTCACATTGTTTATTATTTCGTCGAAGTTTACATCCAGTCCTTTTTCCTTGAGTTCCAGAAATCGCCGCTGTGCACGTATTTCAGGCGCGGCTGTCATAAATATTTTCAACTCGGCATCGGGGAAAACCACGGTGCCAATATCGCGGCCATCCATTACTATTCCTTTGTTTTTCCCGTTTTCGCGCTGTTGTTTTACCAATTCTTTTCTTACTTCTGCAATGGCGCTTATCGGGCTTACGTTTTGCGAAACTTCCAGCTTGCGGATTTTATCTTCAATGTTTTCTCCGTTCAGGAATGTTGTGTTTTTTTCAGTTTTTTCATCCCATCTGAAAGTAATTTTTATATCCTTCAATCCCGAAATTATCTTTTCAACATCGAATTTCCCGTTCACAATCCAGTTGTTGCGCAGTGCAAAAAGTGTAACTGCACGGTACATAGCTCCGCTGTCTATATAGTTATAACCAAGAATACGCGCCAGCGTTTTAGCCATTGTGCTTTTCCCGCACGACGAATGTCCGTCGATTGCTATCACTATTTTTTTTTGATCCATTTTAATCGAATTTTGAACGTTATGCACAGCTCCGATAGCCAATTATAACAGAAATTCACAGGATTTTAGTAGTAAAATCAATAATTTTCAATAATTAATGTTTAATCTCATTTCACTTTGTAAGCCATTAACGCTTTGCCATGGCGGATATAAAGTACTCCCTGATGGATTACCGGATGCGCCCAGTGCTGGTTGTCGCCTATTGTAACATTGAAACTGCTTACCAGTTCAAACTTATTGGGATTTGGTTTTATCAGGCTCATTCTACCTCTGTCTTCGTAACAATAAAGCATACCGTCGGCAAATACCATAGCGCTCAGGGCATAGTTGTTTTCTCTGTACTTAGTTTCGCCGGTTTTCCAGTCTATACAGTAAAAGCCTCTGTTGTTTTGTCCTGTAATATACACATAATCGCCTACCTTTACAAAACCGTGATGCTGGTTGTCGGCCGGGTTATGCCAAACCTGTTCTACGGCTTTCCCTCCGTCTTTCAGGCGAAGCAGATACGACCCGCCGCGATACCCGGTAGATGAAAAAATTAAACCATCGCTGTATATCGGAGTATTGGGATTAATAGTGTTTTCGCTTGGCTGTGAGTGCGACCAAAGCACTTCGCCGGTATCGGCATTAAATGCAACTAATTTATTGTCGTTGGCACTGCTTCTGCCTCCCTGTTGAGCTGCTGCGACATATGTAACTACCATTGGCACTGACTGATCGCCGATATAAATTGGCGAACTGTAGGTAGAAGCTGTTCCCAAACCCGCTGACGACCATATCAACTCCCCCGTATTTTTGTTCAATGCTACCATGTTGTTTTTCACGCCGCCCGGAGTCGCAAAAATTTTATCGCCTACAATTAAAGGATTCTCTGCCATACCAAACTGAAGTTCTCTACCGTCAAAGTCTTTAAGGAGATCTTTTGTCCAAACTGCATTAAGTGACACCTCGTCTAAACAGTATAGCGTTCCTACACCGCTAAATATATAGAGTTTCCCATCGTTGATACAAACAGAAGAACGTGTTCCATTCCAGTTTGTATTCCACTCCCTGCCAATTTCTTTTTGAGTGAGCAATTTTCCTGCCATATCGAATACAAAAAGGATGAGCCTGTTGCCATGCATACCTGTAATGTAAATTTTCCCGTTGGCAATAGCCACCGATGTATGTCCTTCGCCTAATCCTTCGAAGTGCCATAATAGTTGAGGCCCCCGTGCAGGCCACTCTTTTAACAAGCCGGTTTCGTTATATATACCGTCACGGTTTTCACCCCGCCATTGCCAGTTACTCTGGGCATTCAGCGCCATCGAACAAAGTATGGCTGCTATAATTAACAAATTTTTCTTCATCTTATAATAATTTAGTCTTATTTTTCGCGTTAAAGGTAATGCTTTTTTTCAGTGGTGTGTAACTTAATGATACTTGTACAATTACTATTTATGGTTTTTTAAGACTAAAACTTTTAAAACCTATTCGCGCATTTAGAAAAAAAATAAAAAAGATTGTTCATTTAATCAAAAAAGTTACATACTAAACTGGTAATAAAACAATTAAACATCAACGAACAATATCATAAAAAGCTATAAAATTATTATCGAAAAATTGATAGCAAATTGTTCACATATCAAAAGTTTTTCAAAGTCAGGCAGAAAAAATTAGTACGGCATTGTCCTGCGAATAAGTTTTCGACCCCGAAAATTTCCGTTTCGATATTTTTTTCTATTTTGAAACTTGGTGAAATATCATACTTTTGCCGCCTAAACTAAAAAAATAGTGACAAATAAAGATCATCATAAACAATGAAAAATCGAATCATTATTATTATCATGCTGTTGGGCGTGTGCGGAAAAGTGTTTTCGCAGCAAACAAACAGTAACAATATCCTGCGTCTGACCGTTCAGGAAGCAAAGGATTATGCGGTTCAGCACAATAAAAATGTGTGGAACGCGGGTTTATCGGTATCGGAAGCTCAAAAAAGAACATGGGAAACAATTTCGGCAGGATTGCCGCAAGTAAATGCCAATGTCAGCTATCAGAACATGATGGGCTTTTCAATGTCGTTTGCCGGAATGGAAATAGTGATGCCGCCTACAAGCAACTTTCAAACACAGGTTACTCAACTGCTTTTCAACGCGAGCTACTGGGCAGGTATTAAAATGTCGAAAATAGGCGAAGAAATGAGCGAAACGGCGCGCCTGCAAGCTGAACTCGATGTTAAACATCAAACGCAATCGGCATATTATATGGTTCTTGTGGCTCAGGAAAACAAGAAAATTCTGGAGCAAAATCTGAAAAACCTCGAAGCAATAGCAAGAACTACCGAAGGACTTATCAGTGCAGGTGTAGCCGAGCAAACAGATGTTGATCAGATAAAAGTGCAGGTGATGACAATGACAAACGTTATTAAATCAATAGAACGCAATATCGAACTTGCCTACAATCTGCTGCGCTTTCAATTGGGTGTAGAAACCGATACCGAAATAGTGTTGACGCAAACTTTGGAAGACGGCTGTATTCTTTGCCGCAGTAACGAACTGCTGTTAAAGGGCATCGACCTTAATAACAATTATACTGTACAGTTGCTCAATGGGCAAGTCGATCTGGCAAACATGCAGGTAAGCCTCGAAAAAGCGGCGGCGCTGCCAAGTGTAGTGGCATTCTATAGTTATACGTATAAAATTGCCAAATCGACGTTCGATATGTCACCTAATAACGCGATTGGCTTACAGGCAAATATCCCTATTTTTGCATCGGGACAACGCCACATGCGAGCACAACAGGCTAAAATAAACCTCGAAAAAGCCAAAAATAACAGCGATTTGTTTACCGAAAGTATACTGATGCAGGAAAAACAACTGCGTTTCAATCTCAACAGCGCCGTTGAGTCGCTCGAACTGCAGAAGGATGCAATGGAAGTGGCACAGCGCGTTTTTGAAAGCATCACACGAAAATATCAGTACGGAACAGCTTCGAGTTTAGACGTTACAATCGCAAATACAAGCCTCCTGCAGGCGCAGGGTAATTATATCAATGCGATGATGGACGTATTAACGGCACAAACAGAGCTCGAAAAACTGCTGAACACAATGTAAAATCAAAAAAAAAATAAATATTTAAAAATCATAATTAATCATGAAATCTTTTCAAAATATTTTAATTGCAGCAATTATTGTGCTGTATTCATGCGGCGGCGGTGCTGAACAGTCGCAAAACGCAGCATCACAAAACGAAACCGTTTTGGTGAAAACGCAAATAGTGAGCGAACAACCGGTAGAACAATTAACTGAGCTCACAGGCAACATCGAAGCCTACAAAGTAAATTACATTGCGCCTACTATTCCGGGGCGTATCGACAATATACTGGTTGAAGTAGGCGACCGTGTGCGCAAAAATCAGCTATTGGTACAGATGGACAGAACCAACCTTGTACAGGCTCAATTGCAGTTAGTAAATGCCGAGAGGGAACTCGGGCGAGTCGCCGAACTCTTAAGTACCGGAAGCGCCACTCAGCAACAGTTAGACCAGTTAACGTCGCAAGTTGACGTTTTACGCGAAACGGTTCGTAACCTCGCCGAAAATGTAGAGTTGCTATCGCCTATCGACGGAATTGTAACCGCACGCATGTTCGATGCAAAAAACATATATGGCGGCGCACAGCCCATCCTCATCGTAATGCAGATAGCTCCCGTTAAAGTGCTGGTAAACATTTCCGAAATATATTTTCCACGTGTTAAAACGGGGATGGAAGTACGTGTGAAATTAGATGTGTATCCCGACAGAGATTTTACGGGAAAGATAAATAATATATACCCCACCATCGACCAGATGTCGCGTACATTCAGCGCCGAAGTAACCATAGCAAATGCTGATATGGCTATTCGCCCGGGTATGTTCACTCGCGTAGAACTCAATTTCGGTACGCTCGACCATGTGGTTGTGCCCGATTTGGCAGTCATCAAACAGTCAGGAACCAACACACGTTACGTATATACCGTAGAAAACGGACTGGCTCGCCGCCGTGAACTGCAATTAGGACGCTTAGTAGGCAATAACTACGAAGTAATTTCGGGTATTGAACAGGGTGTTCAGGTAGTTATTGCAGGACAATCAAGATTACTCGACCAAACACCGGTGAAAATAGAGAATTGATCATTAAAAATCAAAAAGAATGAAAATATACGAATCATCTGTTAGAAAGCCCATTTCAACTATCCTGATCTTTGTCGGGGTAATAGTTTTCGGGCTGTTTTCGCTGCAAAGGCTGTCCATCGACCTTTATCCGGATATGGATATTCCATATATCATGGTTTTTACACAGTATGCAGGGGCAAGCGCAGCCGATATCGAAACAAATGTTACCAGACGGTTGGAAGACAATCTCAATACTGTAAGCAACCTCAAAAAGCTGATTTCAACTTCAAGCGATAACTTCTCGTTAGTTGCCCTGCAATTTGAGTGGGGTACAAATTTGGACGAAGCATCGAACGACATCCGCGATGTTGTGTCGCGCGTGGAAGGGTATCTGCCCGCAGATGTCCAGCGTCCTACTATCATGAAAATAGACATGAACATGATTCCGGTAATGTTCCTCTCGGTAACTGCCGAGGAAAGTTTTCCTACGCTTGGTAAGCTTTTGGAAGAAAAAGTAGCCAATCCGCTTAATCGTATTGAAGGCGTGGGTTCGGTGGGTGTCAGTGGGGCGTTCACACGCGAAATACAGGTGAATTTGGATCCTGTTAAGATGGATGCATACAACCTTACCATCGAGCAAATCGGACAGGTAATATCGAGCGAAAACCTCAATATGCCCGCAGGAACAATGGATATTGGCTCAGGTACTTTTTCGATACGTTCAGAAGGCGAATTTCACGGAAGCGACGAAATAAAAAAATTGGTAGTAAGTCGTCTGGGCGGAAATATCGTACTGATGAGCGACGTGGCTGAAGTGAAGGATACTGTCAGAAAAGTTACGCAGGAACAGTTGGTTGACGGCAAATTAGGAGCGCGAATAATTATACAGAAAGAGTCTGGCGCCAACTCGGTAGGTGTGTCAAGAGCAGTGCGTGCAGAACTCCCTAATTTGGTCAAAACCCTGCCGCCCGATGTAAACATAGAAGTGATGATTGATACGTCAGAATTTATCGAAGACAGTATCAACAGTCTATCCGAAACTGTTATGCTCGCATTTCTATTTGTTATGATTGTTGTGTTGTTCTTCCTCGGACGCTGGCGCGCTACATTCATCATTGTACTAACCATACCCGTTTCGTTAGTAACCTCATTTATATATCTCTTTGCCACAGGCGGATCGCTCAACATAATATCGTTAAGTTCGTTATCCATAGCCATTGGGATGGTGGTTGACGATGCTATTGTAGTACTCGAAAACATTACCAAGCATATTGAACGTGGCAGTTCGCCGCGCGAAGCCGCCATTTATGGAACTAATGAAGTGTGGTTAGCCGTTGTTGCCTCCACATTGACGGTTATTGCCGTGTTCTTCCCGCTTACGATGGTTGGAGGCATGGCAGGTATTATGTTCAAACAATTGGGTTGGATTGTGTGCGTCGTGATAGGAGTGTCGTTAATCGCAGCTGTAACACTAACCCCTATGCTTTCCGCAAAAATGCTTCAGTTTAAGGAAAAACATTCGTATAAGGGATTAGGTATTTTGTTCAAACCAATTGACAAATTTTTAAATAATATAGACAAAGGTTATGCCGGTATTCTTGCCTGGTCGGTAAGACACCGTACAGTCATAATAATTGTTGCAGTGGGAGTATTTGCTTCAAGCCTTTTACTGCTGACAAAAGTTCCTACCGAATTTATGCCTAAAACCGACGATGGGCGAATTACAGCCACCATTGAAATGGAAATGGGACGCGGACTTGAATATACAAAAAAAATAACCGCTGAAATCACCGAGTATATTCAGGCTAATTTCCCTGAAGTGGAATCTGTTTTAACAAGTACCGGCGCAGCCGACGGAAGTAGTTTCTTTTCCGCTTTGGGAGCATCGGGTTCGCACGTTATCAGTATCACCATACGATGTGTGGATGCTACAAAACGCGACCGCGACATTTTCCTTATGGCTGACCTGATGCGAGACAAATTCAATACCATACCGGAAATTGTGAAATATTCCGTTGATGTTGGCGGCGGCGGTTTAAGCGCCGGAGCCGACATAGAGGTAAAAGTGTTCGGGTACGATTTCGATGTTTCAGAAACTTTTGCAAGAGATATAATGGCAAAGATGCAGGAAATAAATGGGACACGCGATTTGAAACTGAGCCGCGAAGATTTGAAAATCGAATACCGCGTTATTTTCGACCGCGAAAAACTTGCCCTATACGGGTTGAACACCGCTACAGCATCTGCATTTATACGCAACCGTATCAATGGTTTGACTGCCAGCCGCTTTCGCGAAGACGGCGATGAATACGATATCGTGGTACGCTATGCCGAAGAATTCCGTCAATCCATCGAAGATATTGAAAATATAAAGATATACGGCACAACAGGCCATGCAATTCGCGTAAAAGATATAGGCAGCGTAGTTGAATATTTTTCGCCGCCTTCCATCAGCCGTGAAGACCGTCAGAGAGTCATTTCCGTACAAATGTCACTTTACGGAGCCGTATTAGGCGATGTTGTACAGGAAATAAACACAGTACTTGACCAAACAGAAATTCCGGAAGGAATATCCGTTGTCATAGGCGGCGCAGCTGAAGAACAGGCAGAATCGTTTGCCGACATGGGAACTCTCTTAGTATTGATTATTCTGTTGGTTTTTATTGTAATGGCTACGCAGTTCGAATCGCTGCTGATGCCGTTAATAATAATGTTCACGTTGCCGTTTGCTTTTACAGGGGTGTTTGTCGCGCTGTTTATCACTAAAACAACGTTGAGCCTTATTGCGCTCATAGGCTCAATCATGCTGGTGGGTATCGTGGTTAAAAACGGTATTGTGATGGTGGATTTTACCAATCTGTTGCGCGAACGCGGAATGACGGTCAATCAGGCAGTTATTGATGCCGGGAAATCTCGCTTGCGTCCTGTACTGATGACAACTTTGACCACTATTCTGGGTATGTTCCCGTTAGCACTTGGCATAGGCGAAGGTTCCGAAATATGGCAGCCGATGGGTATCGCCATCATTGGAGGATTGACCGTATCTACCATGCTGACACTTATTGTAGTACCGGTTGTGTATTCAGTATTTTGCAGTAATTCGCTCAAGCGGAAAAAAAAGAATATAATTCAGCATGAGGGTTATTAGAACACGGATAACACTAAAAATAGGAAACAATGAAGACTATTATCCAATTATTTGAAGAATGTGTTGAAAAATACAACACCAATCCATTCCTGTGGGAAAAGAAAACCGATCATTTCGAACCGTTTACCTTTACCCAAACCAAGGAGCAGGTGTATCGGTTTGCCGCAGGATTGCTGCAAATAGGAGTAAAACGTGATGATAAAATTGCCTTACTTTCTGAGGGCCGTAACGATTGGATCATTGGCGAATTGGCTATCCTGCACACCGGAGCTGTCAATGTGCCGCTGTCTATCAAATTGGAGGAAAGCAACGACCTTATATTCCGTCTGCAACATTCCGAATCGAGATTCATCGTTGTATCGGGATCGCAATTGCAAAAAATACGCGCCATTGCCGGCGATTTGCCCTTAGTGGAAAAAATTATCGTGTTTGATGATCAAGAGGTTTACCGCGACAACGAAATTCCGCTCAGCGAAATATACAGGATGGGCGACCAAAAATTAGCCGATGAACCGGATTGTGTCAGTTCCATCAGTTCGCAGGTCAGCGGAAGCGACTTTGCCAATATCAGTTACACATCGGGAACTACAGCCGATCCCAAAGGCATTATCCTGACGCACCGCAACTACACGGCCAACGTAGAACAGTCGATGTCGCTCATCAAAATTCCATCACATTACAAGACGCTGATCATTCTGCCGCTCGACCACTGCTTTGCCCACGTTGCGGGATTCTATACCTTCATGGCTTACGGTGCGAGTGTCGCTACGGTAAAAACAGGTCGCACACCTATGGAAACATTGAGAAATATTCCTGTCAATATCAAGGAAATCAAACCGAATGTCCTGTTGAGTGTGCCGTCGTTAGCCAAAAATTTCAGGAAAAATATCGAATCAGGCATCAAAGCCAAAGGTAATTTTACGTGGAAACTGTTCAATCACGCATTGAACATGGCTTATTCTTACAACAAGGAAGGCTTTAATAAGGGTGGATGGTTGCAATTCTGGAAACGTCCGTTGCTGGCATTATACGATAAGATTTTATTCGCTAAGATACGCGAATTTTTTGGGGGAGAACTTGAGTTTTTTATCGGAGGCGGTGCTTTGCTCGACATTCAGATGCAACGGTTCTATTATGCGCTGGGTATCCCCATGTTTCAGGGTTATGGTCTGTCGGAAGCTACACCGGTCATTTCGGCAAACGCCCTGCCAAAACACAAACTTGGCTCGTCGGGATTCTTAGTAACGCCGATGGATCTGAAAATATGCGATGCCGACGGCAATGAGCTTCCGCTGGGTGTAAAAGGCGAGATAGTGATTCGCGGCGAAAATGTAATGGCCGGATATTGGAAAAACCCCAAAGCCACTGCCGAAACAGTGCGCGATGGCTGGCTATACACAGGCGATATGGGCTATATGGATAAGGACGGTTTCCTATATGTAACAGGTCGTTTCAAAAGCCTGCTCATCAGCAGCGACGGCGAAAAGTACAGTCCCGAAGGCATAGAGGAAGAAATAGCCACCAACTCGCGCTATATCGACCATTTGATGCTTCACAACAATCAAGACCCATATACTGTAGCGCTAATTGTACCCAATAAGGAAGCCCTTAAAACTTACGTAAAGTCGAACGGTTTGGAATGGGATTCGCCCGAAGGTAAACAAAAAGCGTTGAATCTGCTGCAGGACGAAGTGAATCAATACAAGAAAGACGGAATATATGCCGATAAATTCCCCGAGCGCTGGCTGCCGGCTGCCATTGCGGTATTGCCCGAAGGATTCACCGAACAGAACGGGTTGATGAACAGCACTATGAAGATTGTACGCGGTAAAATTACCGAACATTACATTGATCGAATAAATTATCTCTTTACACCGGAAGGTAAGAGTATTGTAAATAAAGAAAACTTAAAAACGTTGTAATAATAAATAATTTTATAAAAAAGTTTTTAAAGATGAAAGCAGTATTTATAGCCTATAATCAAGCGCTTACAGAGGCGGTAGACAGTATTATCGAACGCCATAACATTAGAGGTTACACTAAATGGGCAGATGTGCAGGGGCGCGGCTCCAACAATGGTGAACCGCATTTCGGCAGTCACACATGGCCTGCAATGAACTCGGCTATCCTTGCCGTTATTGAAGAAGAACGGGTAGAACCTCTGATGGAAAGTCTTAAAAAATTAGACGCTAAAGCCGAACAACAAGGTTTGCGGGCTTTTGTGTGGAACATAGAAGGAATGATATAAAATAAAAGAATATGAAAAAGATTGTTATAAGCACAATAATTATCGTTTTGATAAATTGCGGGGTATTCGCTCAGGATGTCAAATTTGGAATCAGGGGAGGACTTAATATGCCAAATCTTATGGAAGGCAGTAATAATACGCCCGTGAGTGAAGGCTATAAGTCGCGGTTAGCTTCCGGCTGGGGGCTTTTCACCGAGTTACAGCTCAACCCAACGGTTTCGTTGCGTCTTGGTGTGGAGTATAGCGAGATGGGCGGGAAAAAAGACGGGATGCAAGCCATGCCAACACAACGGCTCATAACCGAAATAGGCAATGGCATAGGCATGGGTATAACTAATCAACAGCTTGCCGCACTGGGAACTCTTATGACTGCGCTGCCTCAGTATTATTATGCAAATGTGGATAATACTGTCAAATTCGATTATATTATGATACCGCTCATGGCACAATTCGGCAAAAACATCGGTCAATCGCCATGGCGCATGTATGTAAATGCCGGCCCGTTTGTATCGTTTTTATTATCGGGCAAGCAGGTATCCAAAGGAACCGGCAAACTGTATTCCGACGTTTCGGGAACAAGAACTTTGTGGGATGTTTTTCCGGAAGAATATAAAGACTTGCTTACAAGCGAATTTCCCTCTATAGAACAAAAATTAGGAGGCAATATTAGTTCCGGCACAACGAATGTTACCGGCGAATTGAAAAGTACCAATTTTGGTGTTACTGGCAATGTTGGAATTCGCTATCAGTATAACCGCAATTACTTCTTTATAGAAGTTGGCGGCAACTATGGTTTAATAACCGTGCAGAACGATGACATTAATGGCAACAACCGGCTTGGCGCTGCCTCGGTGATGATCGGTTATGCGTTTTCACTGTTTTAGAATTATTTTCAACCTCAATAAATGTATGTATTGAATTAAATAAGTCGGCCTGTCGTAAAAATTTTAATATCAATGATAATATTCATAATATTACTTATTATTCTTGGAAAGAATTTTTACGTTTTCTTTCGTCTCTGGCACATTCTGCCTGCGGGTAGAATATTGCTTGCAGTTGCGGCAATCCTGCTTATATTGTGTTTCTTTGCGGGAATGCTGGGCGGAAACTTTTTGCCGTCGGGTGTTGTTGGCTTTGCGTACCGTATAGGTACGGCATGGTTTTTCGTTGCGCTGTACCTGCTGTTTATATTTCTTTTTATCGATTTGCTGCGCCTTGTATTGCCAATGCAGAAAATTTTATATGAAAATTGGCTTACACTCGGCGTTTTGACAGTTGTTCTGACTGCTGTTTTTACTTATGGATATTTTAATTACCGTAACAAACAGCGGGTAGAATTGGCTTTAACCACAAATAAGCCAATAAATCGGTTGAAGATAGTTGCAATTAGCGACTTGCACCTTGGCTACAACATCGGCACGGCGGAATTAGACGAATGGATAAAGCTCATTAATCTCGAAAACCCCGATATAGTTATTATGGCAGGAGATGTGATAGACAATCATATTGAGCGGGTTGTGAAACAAAATTTTTCTTTTGATAAAATAAAGTCTCGTTACGGCGTGTACGCTTGTATAGGTAATCATGAATATATTGGCAGTACTTCCAAAATTTCTAAATCGTTAGATTTTCTGAGCGATGCTAAAGTTACTGTTTTACGCGATACGGCAATTTTGATAAACGACGAATTTTACCTTGTCGGCAGGGATGACCGTATTAATTCAAAGCGTAAGTCACTGTCTGAATTGACGCAAACGCTTGATACAACAAAACCCATTATCCTGCTCGACCATCAACCTTATAACCTTGAAGAAACAGCAAAAAACGGCATAGACCTGCAATTTTCGGGACACACGCACAATGGACAACTTCCGCCTGTATCGTGGATTACCAAACGAATGTACGAAGTTTCGCACGGCTATATCAGCAAGGGGAACAGCCATATTTATGTAAGCAGCGGCATTGGCATTTGGGGAGGTAAGTTTCGCATAGGAACGCATTCGGAATATGTAGTAATCACACTTAAACATTTAATGTGATGAAAAAAACGATGAACCTGAAAAATGCCTTAAAGCTGTCTCTGGTATTGAGTTTGTTCTGGTACCTGATAATATCTTTGGGGATTTTGGGACTTACCGACGTAATCAGTTCGTGGATTGAAAGAGTACCTACACTAAACGATATGCTTACGTATACTGTAAGGCAGTTTGCAATAAATGTCATATCGTATTTTGCCATATTCAGTTTTCAATTTTCAATATTTAACAAAAAATGGAAGTTTAACAAAAAACTTTGGGTATCAATAACGTGCTCAATATTAATAGTATTCCTTTTCGTTGCTTTCGTGGCGTTCATATCTTACATTTTAGGTACAAACCCAAACCATGGAGAAAACATAGCGGTTTTTCCCAACATATTTTTTATGCTTGCTTTCGCAATCGTAGTTTCCACAATGACTGTTTTGCTTACATATCTTTTCTATGTCAACGGAGAGAGGGAAAAAACCATCATAGAAAATCAAAAACTTTTGACCGAAAATATACGCTCGCGCTACGAAACTTTGAAAAGCCAGATCAACCCTCATTTCCTGTTCAACTCGCTCAATACGCTCAACGGACTTATAGGGCTGAACGACGATAAGGCAAAAGATTTTTTGCAGCAACTCTCGTTCGTATTTAGGTATTCCATTCAAAACAGAGAAAATACAACGCTCGACGACGAACTTGTTTTCATCAAGGCATTTTGCATTCTGATGAATATACGGTATGGACAAAGCCTTAACATAGAATATCATATTGACGACAGGTACCGCGACTGTCTCATTATTCCGCTAAGCCTGCAAATGCTGGTCGAAAATGCAATAAAGCACAATACGATAAGCAATCGCTACCCGCTTGCCATAACTATCGAAACTACCGATAACTATACGGTCAGAGTTTGGAACAGGATACAGCCCAAAAACGAAGATACATCGGGCGAAGGTATCGGACTTGCAAACATAAACGAACGATACAAAATGCTGTATCAAAAAGAAATCACGATTTCTGCCTCAAACGAAATTTTCAGTGTTGAAATACCTTTAATAAAAGACGAAAAATGCAGACAGTAATTATTGAAGACGAATTTGTTGCGGCACAAACTCTGCAAAACACACTGCTGGGAATAGACCCATCGATTGAGGTACTTGCTGTGCTGCAAAGTATAGAAGAGAGTGTTGAGTGGTTTTCGCTCAATGCGCCCCCCGATTTGGTTTTTATGGATATACATCTTGCCGATGGTTCGTGTTTTGTGATATTCGACAAGATAACAATTCCTTGCCCTGTCATTTTCACTACCGCCTACGACGAATATGCGCTCAAAGCCTTCGAGGTAAACAGTATTGACTATATCCTGAAGCCTATAGGGCAGAAAAAACTCGAACGGGCGCTGGCAAAATTCAGAATGTTCTCATCGAAACCGCAATTCGACCCCAATATGTTGGCCGAACTTGTAGCGTCAATAAAAACGAACAAAGCATACACATACAGCAAATCGAACTTTCTGATACCGCATAAGGACAAGCTGATTCCCCTGTCGGTTGACAAAATAGCGTTCATATATTTCGAAAATAAAATGTCGAATATTCATACCTTTGACGGCGAAAAATATCATTTAGACAGCTCTCTTGATGAATTGTACCGACAGCTTGATGCGAATAAGTTTTTCCGCGCCAACCGCCAATATATCATTGCTCACAAGGCGATAAAAGATATTTCGCTGTGGTTTGTAAGCAAACTTTCGGTTAATCTTACGGTCGCAGTTCCTGAAAAAATTATTGTCAGTAAGGTACGTGTTCCTAAATTTAAGGAGTGGTTTACAAGGTGAGGAAAATAAAAAACAAAATGACAGGGGAAGATTTACGTATTGTATTTATGGGAACTCCCGATTTTGCCGTTGCAAGCCTGAAAGCTCTGGTGGAAAGGGGATACAATATTGTGGGAGTAGTTACAGCCCCCGACAGGCCTGCCGGCCGCGGGAAGTTACTGTCCGAATCGGCAGTTAAACAATACGCCGTTAAAAATAATCTGCCGATTTTACAACCTGAAAAATTTAAAAATCAGGAGTTTATTGATGAACTTAAAAATTTGCAGGCCGATTTGCAGGTGGTCGTCGCTTTTCGGATGCTGCCCGAAACAGTTTGGGCAATGCCACGTTTGGGCACATTTAATCTGCACGGCTCGCTGCTGCCTCAGTATCGCGGCGCAGCGCCTTTAAATTGGGCAATTATAAACGGCGAAACCAAAACCGGCGTTACAACTTTTTTGCTTGATCACGAAATTGACACAGGAAAAATTCTGTTAAAAAAAGAAATTGAAATTAGCGAGAACGATACTGTGGGCGACATACACGATAGATTGATGGAAATTGGCTCAAGCTTAGTCATCGAAACAGTAGATGCTATTGCCGAAGGAAATATCCAGCCTGTATCGCAGTCGGAACTGCTTGCCGGTTCTGAGATAAAACACGCTCCAAAAATATTTAAAGAAGACTGTAAAATAAACTGGTCGAAAAGCGCAGAATCAATACGTAATTTAATACGCGGACTTTCGCCGTACCCGGCGGCTTGGACTGTAATAGTGAATAGTAAAACCGGAGAAGAAATTCAGACTAAAATATTTTTTGCGCTGAAAGATCATTCAATTAAAAATTCAACGCCGGGAAGTATTGAATCTGATGGGAAAACCTTTTTAAACGTGGCTTGTGGCGATATTCGGCTTCAAATAACCGACTTACAGATTGCAGGAAAAAAAAGAATGAAAACCGAAGAATTTCTGCGAGGATTTCAGCAAATAAATAATTGTTTTCTCAAATAAACAATTTGTATAAATTATTAGGAATTATGAGTTGAAAAAAAGGTTAAAGAGGTAAACGGAAAATAATTGATAATTGATAATAACATATTGGTTATTGGCATGATATGTCCATTCGGACATTAATATCAATAGCAAACGAATATACCGCACCAACAAATAGCCCGCAGGGCTTTAACAGGTTCATGTCCTAACGGACAAAATATTGGTTCGCTGTTAATATGCTATTGATTTTAATCCCTAACGGGATTTTCTTATGTCGAACTCACGTTAATTAAGAATTAGGAATTAAGAATAACTGAAGAATAGGGAAAATGTGTAAATGGGGGAAACCTTCCCCTGTTTACACTACTTTCCCGATTTTCCCAAAAGTTCTTCATTCCTCACTTTCCTTAGCCTCTCTTCAGTATTACCATTGTGGCGCCGTAGCCGTATTCCTTAAACGAGGCATCCTGAAAATAATATTTCGGAAATTTCGATTTCAGCAATTTCACAACTTCCTGTTTTAAAACACCCTGCCCAAGTCCGTGGATAAAAACTATACGTTTTACATTTGCCCGTATTGCCGCCCGCATTTCCGACTCTACTTTTTCGAGCTGAATATCGAGTATTTCCTTTTTACTAAGCCCGGCAGTGCTGTCAAGCAATTCCTGTATATGTAAATCAACTTCAACAATATCGACAGGTAAGGTTTTGGCCTGAACCTTTTGTTCAGGAACAATTTCTTTTGCCTGTATTACTTTTTGCAAATCCTCATCGGTTAACTTATTAAGCTCAACTGACTGTAAATTCGGGGTAATTTGCAAAATCATTGCATTTCCGCGAAAAAAAGTATTCGGTTGAAAGCTTTTCTCCTTGTAGAATTTCACCGGGTTTACTTTAAATTTTTTTATAACTGCCGGATGCAGTTTTTCATCTTCTTCGGCAAAGTAAAGCAGTTGAAATGCAAAATCGGGGAAATTGGTCAAATCGTTTTGATCAATACTTTCCAAGTCTGCTTTTGAATTCGGTTCAACTAAACCGTACCCGACCGTACTGAATTTTTCATCTTTAAAGTGCGAGTAATGGTAAAGCACTGAAAAATTACTGTCGTTAACCAGCCAAAGCCTGATTTCGCCGGTAAGCGGACTTTGGGCATTGTCAGGTACAAAGCAGAAATAAAAATCGGGCGAATCTTTGCCGGCTACTTTCACCCATTTATTTTGGCGGTTTATTAACTGTGTTTCCTGTTTTGCCGGTTTTACTTCGGGCTGAAGTGTTTCACCTTTTTCAATTCGTTCGGCCTCGCTTATATTTACCAACTGTGAAATGGGATGCGGAATTTCAAAACCGTCCATTCCTTCAACATTTACAGTTGTTTTGTTTACAAAACCGGTAACCACTCCCCCTCCAACATCGTTCAATAATTTTACTTTATCTCCAATTTTTATCATTTTCATAAATTTTGATGCAAAAATACAATTTTAAGTTTTGGGAACACTTTTAAAGCAAATATTACAATAAAGCGGCTCAAAGGAAACGCAAAAGTTCACAAAGAAAAATACTATTTTTGCACGAATAAAATTAATGTTTTGGAGTTGTACAAAGACATAAAATTAGCTGATTTTACTTACGATTTACCCGATTCGAAAATTGCCCGTTATCCGTTGCAAGATCGCAGCGAATCGAAACTTTTATTGTGGAAGAACGGCGAAATCAGCGAGGGGATTTTCAAAAATGCAGTCTCGCATTTGCCTGAAAATTCGATGCTGGTTTTTAATAATACCCGCGTAATTCATGCCCGCCTTTATTTTCAAAAAGAAACAGGGGCTAATATCGAAATTTTTTGCCTCGAACCCGTTGAGCCTGCCGACTATCAGCCGGCTTTTCAGGAAACAGAAAAAGCTGTATGGAAATGTATGCTCGGCAATGCCAAAAAGTGGAAGGAAGGCACGCTGACAAAACATGTTGAAATTGAAGGAGAAAGCATTAAACTTAAAGCAGACAAGATTTCGCAGAACAAAAATTCTTTTGAAGTTAAATTTACCTGGGACGGAGGAATATCGTTTGCGCAAATTATTGAATATGCAGGTATTCTGCCAATTCCTCCATACCTGAACCGCGAAACCGAACAGTCGGACGAAAAAACCTACCAAACGGTGTATGCCAAAATAGACGGTTCGGTGGCTGCTCCAACTGCCGGTCTGCATTTTACCGATGAAATTCTCGGCCGGCTTTCGGAAAAAGGCATCAAAACACATGAAATTACACTTCATGTTGGCGCCGGAACATTTCAGCCTTTAAAAACCGACAGTCTTTCGGAGCATACCATGCATCACGAAAAAGTAATTATCTCGAAACAATTTATCAGGGCTTTAGTCGAAACCGAGCGTAAAATAATTGCAGTGGGAACTACATCGGTGCGCTCGATAGAAAGTTTGTACTGGCTTGGAGTTCAAATTGAAAACAGTACTTTTTCACAAAATTCCCCTGAAGTTATGCAGTGGGAACCTTACGAAAACAGACCAGCGGTTCCGGTAAAAAAAGCGTTGCAAAACCTTATATGTTTTCTGGAAAAAACAGGAAAAAACGAGCTGCAATTTTCAACACAAATTATAATTGTTCCCGGATACGAATTCAAAATTATTAACGGAATGTTCACCAATTTTCATCAGCCGCAAAGTACGCTACTGCTGTTAATAGGCGCTTTTCTGGGCAACGGTTGGAAAAAGGTTTATGATTTTGCGCTTGCCAATAATTTCAGGTTTCTCAGTTACGGCGACAGTAATTTATATTTGAAAGAATAAAAAATATGATTTGGTAAAACCCTGAACGTATTGTAAAATACTTTACTTTTGAATCATGAAACATAAAAGCAGATATGGCCATTGAACAGAAAAGTAAAATAATGATGTTCCCCAGAATCGGGAAATACATCATCATCTTTTTTTCCGTTGCATTTATTGTGATGGGAGGGCGTGCATATCAACTTTATCAGTATATTTTCAAAGAAAATATTAAAAGAGAATATGTTTTGTTTGTAACCGAAGAAACAACATACAAGCAGGTAACCGACAGCCTGATTGCCAACGATGTGCTTATCAGCTACAAAGCTTTCAAATGGGTGGCAAAAAGAAAAAACTATCCTGAGTCGGTAAAACCTGGCCATTACGTTTTTTATAAAGGCATGAACACAAATCAAATTGTAAACATGCTCAGGGCCGGACTGCAGGAACCTGTTAATGTTACTTTTAACAACATCCGTTTCAAAGAAGATTTAGCAGGGCGGATAAGTAAATATATTGAAGCCGATTCGTTATCGATACTCAACCTTTTTTACGATGAAAAGAAAATTGAGGATTATGGTTTTACACCCGAATCTTTCAGCGCTATGTTTATACCCAATACCTATGAACTTTACTGGACAACTACAGCTGAAGAATTTGCCGTCCGCATGAAAATGGAGTATGAGCGTTTCTGGAACGAAGAGCGAAGAAAGAAGGCAGAAGAAATTGGCCTTACTCCGGTTGAAACCGTTACACTTGCATCAATCGTGCAGGCTGAAACTGCAAAAAACGAAGAACTAAAACGTGTTGCCGGCCTGTACATTAACAGACTGAAACGAGGGCAGCTCCTGCAGGCCGATCCTACGGTACGGTATGCTGTGGGTGATTTTTCGCTAAGAAGAATACTTAACTCTCACCTCGCAGTCGAATCGCCTTACAACACTTATAAATATACCGGCCTCCCTCCCGGCCCTATTGGCTTTCCTGAAACAAATGTTATTGAGGCTGTACTCGATTTTGAAAAACACAATTTCATATACATGTGTGCAAAAGAAGATTTTTCAGGCTTTCATAATTTTGCAGTTACACTCGACGAACATAACCGTAATGCGGCAAGGTACAGAGCAGCGTTAAATGCTAATCAGATTTTTCAATAGTTTTTCTATACAGAAGGGGAAATGCAAAAAACCAAACGTAAACAGCAAAAAGTCAAATGCAGTTTACTTCGCGTTCAAGTTCTATTCCAAATTTATCGAGTACAGATTGTCTGATTTTTTCCGAAAGGCTGAAAATATCTTTTCCTGTAGCTTTGCCATAGTTTACAAGAACCAGCGCCTGTTTGTCGTGAACACCGGCATCACCCTCGCGGAACCCTTTCCAACCGCATTTTTCAACAAGCCAGCCGGCAGCAATTTTCGTTTTTCCCGCACTTGCCGAATAAACAGGTATTTTCCCAAATTTCGCCTCAATTTTTTCGACTAACTTAATATCAACTACCGGATTTTTGAAAAAACTTCCTGCACTGCCAAGTTCTTTTACATCGGGTAATTTCGACATACGTATTTCATCAATCGCACTTTTAATATTCTCGAGAGTTACGCCGCCGCGCTGATTAACTTCTTCTTCAAGATTACCGTAATCAAGCCTGAACACAGGAAACTTATCGAGCTTAAAAACTACCGAGGTAATTATAAACCTGTTTTTCAGCGATCGCTTGAAAACGCTGTCGCGATAGCCGAAGACGCACTCTTTGTTTAAATATTCAGTGTGTTCTTTTTTCTCCATGTCAAAACCTTTAACCCGCTCAATTACGTTGGCAGCTTCCTGCCCGTAAGCGCCTATATTTTGCACCGGCGCCGCGCCAACTGTTCCTGGAATAAGCGAAAGATTTTCAACACCTCCCAACTGCAAATCGACACAGCAACTTACAAACTCGTTCCATATTTCGCCGGCGCCCGCTTCTATCCATACATTTTGGCGATCTTCTTTAACATAGCGTACTCCCGGAATGTTAGAATGAATAATTACCCCGTCGAAATCGTTGAGAAAAAGGATATTACTACCTTCACCTACAATTAAAATTTTGTTTTCTTTTAAAAGAGAGTCCTGCAAAATAAGCTGTTGTAAATCATCAACTTCGGTAAATTCAAAGTAAAATTTAGCTTTGGCCTCAATATTGAAAGTATTGTGCGATTTTAAAGAATGGTTTTCAAGAAAACGAATCATAATATTTTTTCTGTAAATATAGGTTATTTTTATTCAAGCAGAATATGAATTAGGAATGAAGTATTAAGAGTTTTCAGTCATTCAGTTATTCAGTTATTTAACCGTGTGGATTTATTTTTTATAAACCTTGATGTTAAAATCTAAAAGTGCTGTAATAAAAAATATTGTTTTTTCCTTTTTTGCTATAATTGTTTTGTATATTTGTATCAAAAATAACAATGGTAATGAATAAATAACAACATTTAATAATTTAATACAATTTTTATTTAACTGTTTAACTATGAAAAGAAAATCTATCAACAAATTTGCAAGTGCCGTTTCGGTTATGGCGCTTGCGGTAGTTCTCCTATTCTCAGGCTGTCATAAGGATATGAAGGACGACATTAAGGATTTAAAGAAGAGGGTTACCTCGCTTGAACAGGTAACAGCTTCGCTGCAGCAGCAGTTAAATTCAGGTTCGCTTGTAAAGTCGGTAACAGCTATTACTAACGGATGGAGAATTGAATTTATCGGCGGCACAAATCCTGTTGCTACTCTCGACATTATTACCCTTTCAGGGCAGTCGGAACCTGTAACGCCACAGATTGAGGTTCGCAAGAACAGTAACGGTACTACTACCCTTTGGGTTAATACCGGCTCGGGCTGGGAGAACACTGATGTTGACTTTACAGGCCCACGAGGCCCCGCAGGCCCTCAGGGTCCTGCAGGCTCACAAGGCCCCGCAGGAGCTAATGGAACGGACGGCACCGATGGTACCGACGGCATAACGCCTCTGCTTGATGTACGCTACAACGATGATGGTACTGTAACCATCTGGGTAAGTTATGACGATGGTATCGACTATTCAAATACGGGTGTTGACCTGAAAGCCCCGTCAAGCGACGACCTGCTTTTTGCTATTATCGACAATATTGCTGCAGGCACCGTAACATTTGTACTTAACGACGACCCTGACTTTACCGAACTTACATTCGAAAAAGCCTCAACAGCAGTACGTTTCGAACTGGCTATGGTAGCCAAGGAAGTAATAATTGCGTTATACGAAACAGGCACGGTAACATTCCGCGTAAACCCATCCAATGCGTTTATTCCCACCACTCTTGACAAATGGGAACTTGACGAACTTGGAACAAGGGGAGCAGGTTATGTAAATGTTTCTGCTAACTTCGAACTTGTTGACATTGTGCCCGGCGAAGGCGAAGGGCAGTATGTAGCCACAATCAGGAATATCGGCAAAGAAGAGGGAACTTTTGTACTGGCTCTTGTGATGGAGGCTGCCCCCGAAGCATTTATCTCCTCGCCCACATTCCCTGTAAAAGTGGTTGATGCAGTGGCGAGAATCGGTTCTGTTTACTATCAAACTCTTGACGATGCGTTGGCGGCGGTAAATGACGGCGAAACCATAACTCTGCTCAAAAATATCAACCACAATACAACGATAGAAATTGACGGCGTAAATATTACTCTGGAATTGGACGGATATAACCTGAATGTTGCAGCTGTTATTACAGGCATGTCAGGTCTTTTCGTGCATAATGGCGGCGTCCTCAGTTTGGATGATTCAGCCGGTGGCGAATTTAATGTAACCGGCGATGAGAATGGTGTATTTGTCGACGGCGAAAGTTCTGCCGCTACCGTAACAAACGCCACCGTAACAGGTGCAGCAGGATATGGTGTTAGCGCTTCTAACGGCGGCGCTGCTACGGTAATCGGCGATGTAACCGGAGTAACCCGTGGTGCGCGTGCTGATGGCGGTACCATCGAGATAGGCGGCGATGTAACCACAACCACAGCCGGAGGCTATGGCGCGAGAGCTCTAAACGGCGGCGAGATTACCATAGACGGCGCAATAATTGCGGCAGATGAATATATCCGGTTGGGCAGTGTTTATTTAACTGAAGACGACTACGATTTAACGTTGTCGCAAGCAAATACCGAAGGTTATCTTGTTTACACCGATGGCGATAATTATGTGTATGTAAAAGGAACATTGCCTCCTCCAGGCTCTGCAGGTAATCCCCATGTTATCGGCAGCCTTGCCGACCTGCTTAAAATAGGCAACGACCCCGACTACGGTTTGGATATGCATTATGTTTTGGGAGACGACATCACGGTCGATATGGCTTGGACACCAATTGGAAACAGCGGCGCTCCTTTCACCGGCAGTTTCGACGGACAGGGGCATGACCTCAGCAAAATTTTAGGCACTTCTACTAACCAGAGAGGCTTGTTCGGCGCTGTCGGCGCCACCGGCGTAGTGAGAAACGTCAATATCGTGGACATCACGGTTTCCAATGGACAGTATGTAGGCGCCATAGCGGCGATAAACGAAGGATTAGTTGAGAACTGCTCGGTTTCAGGCTCTGTCGAGGGTCAGAATAATGGCACCGGCGGCGTAGTGGGGCAAAACTATGGCACTGTGTTTAACTGTATCTCCACAGCTGAGGTTAAAGGCGCTCGTAATGCCGGTGGCATTGTAGGGTCTAACGAAAGCGGCGGCAAGGTAGAAAACTGTGTTGCCACAGGCGGCGTTTGGGCTACCCAAACCAATGCCAACGGTATAGCCGGCGGTATTGCAGGGAATAATGCAGGCACGGTAGAAAATTGTGTTGCCCTTAACACGTATGTTTACGCCGGCGCTGGTTCCGCAGGAATAGGACGGATAACCGCTAACGGCGGCACAACGACAAACAACTACGCAAGTACCGACATAACGTTGTTATATAACTACAGCGGCACAGGCACCACCTATACCCCGACAGCCGGCGCAGGCACAAAAGACGGCGCTGACGTAGCTGCAAGTTCGTACAACACCCAAGCCTTCTGGACAGGTATCGGTTACGATTTCACTACTCCTATATGGCAGTGGGACGGCACTCTTACCCTACCGTATATATGGTAAAATGTTAATTAGGAATTAAGAGAGAAGCGGCTAAAGCCGCTTTTTTTAATTGGGAATTATGAATTGGAAAAGGGTTTAAGGGTTAGTTTTTTCGTCAATAAAAAAGCTAATATTTTTTTTGTTTTTTCAAAAGACAGTCCTAACTTATGTAGCATAATTCAATCTATATAATAATGGCACGAGTATCAGGCATAACTGTAGAGCGCACAAGCAGGGGCAAACCTGTATCCATTACTTTTAACTATAAAATGTATGGCGAATTACTGCGGGACTTTTTTGTGAAAGGAGGTATTGATAATCCTTGTTCGCCATATAATAAAAAAGATGTGGAAGAACTGTTGGGAATTAAAAATGAAATGAAACTTGGTGTGCGCAGGAAAGTGGATATGGCTGACTTTTGGGGCGAATGATACTGTTTGAATCAGATAAGGCACGATCGGAAAAAGCCATAATAAGGAAAAACTATCCTAAAGCGACGCAAAATCGCTTGGCAAGGATGGTTAATGAAATGCTTGAAACCCCTTTTTATAAGGTATTGGGAAACCCGAACCGTTAAAATATGAATTGACAGGTTTTTGGTCTCGCTGTTTGACAGACAGAGAAAGAGTTGTCTATTATGTGGAAGATGATACAGTGAACATAGTACGCTATCTTGACCACTATGAAAAGTAGCAGTTATATGAAACTTTAAAAAAGCGCCGTAAGGCGTTTTTTTAGTTACGAGTTAGGAATTAGGAATTATGAGTTGGAAAACGGTAAAAGGCGAACGGTTAACGGTTAGTGGTTTTTCAACTCATAACTCATATTTGGTATTAATCCGCCGGATCTTTCCAGTCGCCGCTTTCACGTATTAACTGTTCCAGTTCTTCTACAGCCCTTTCGTATGGGATAAACCTTTTCACAGGTTTTAATCCTTTGTAAAGGGTAACTTTATTGCTGCCTGCGCCAACAAAACCGTAGTCCACATCACCCATTTCGCCCGGGCCATTCACCACACAACCCATAATTCCTATTTTAAGATGATCGAGGTGTTTAAAATGTTCCTTTACTTTAAGCGTGGTGTCGTGAAGGTCGAAAAGGGTACGGCCACAACCCGGACACGATATAAATTCGGTCTTCGAAACCCTCATTCGACTGGCCTGCAAAATACCAAAACTAAGGTCTTTCAGTTCGGTGAAAGTTATGTTGTCGCTGTCGTTTGAAATGCAAATACCATCGCCGTAGCCATCGATAAAAAGCCCTCCCAGGTCGGCAGCCGCTTTTATTTGAAGGTTTTCGAGCGTATCTTCTTCATAACGGCGATACAAAATAACCGGTATTTTCCATATATGTGTTTCGAGGCTCATGAAAAATGCCCGCAGTTCGGCAAACGGATTTTTGTTAAAACTTTCAAGTATGAGAACCGTTTTCCGGGTTTGTTTCAATTTTGTTATGATTTCCGGATGGTTTGCCATAAAACGGTCGAATTCCATCTTATTAGTGCGGATAAACTTTAGCCGCCCCCAGCGAATGCTTTCAAAAAGGTATTCTTCGAGGTTTATTATAGGGTATTCTTCGCCTTTAATGTCGAGTATTTTGTTTCCGGATAGGAAATAATCGGGAGCCAGTTTCCCACTGATTGGGAGTAGTTCCTGCAAGGTACTGTCGCCTAAATCAGCTACAACTACAGGCAGTTCGTTTCCACCCATATTAAGCACAGGGCGGGTTGAACGCCGTTCGTATTCAAATGGGTTGGGTTGTGCAATCATCGGGGCAGTTATTGGTTCGTGGTCTTGGTAACTTTTAAAATGGTTTACTAATTTTATGGCCACCGGAATTTCACTCATAGGCTTTTCGGTTAACGATAAACGAATGGTATCGCCAATACCGTCAGCAAGCAGAGCCCCTATGCCTACGGCTGATTTGATGCGTCCTGCTTCCCCTTCGCCGGCTTCGGTAACGCCAAGATGCAGTGGATATTCCATGTCTTCGAGCCTCATTTTGTAGTTCAAGAGCCTGACTGTACAAACCATGATTCGGGCATTGCTCGATTTAATTGAAACGACCACATTTTTAAAATCAACTTTTTTACAAATGCGCAGAAATTCCATAACCGATTCAACCATACCCGAAGGGGTATCGCCATAACGGCTCATAACCCTGTTGGACAGCGAGCCGTGATTGGCACCGATGCGAAGTGCTGTATTGTTCTTTTTCAGCATTTTAAGAAAAGGAATAAACTTTTCCTCTATTTTCATCAATTCCTGTTTGTACTCCTCGTCTGTATATAAACAGTTTTTAAACTGTACCTGTTTGTCGTAAAAATTACCCGGATTTATACGTACCTTTGAAATGGCTTTGGCAGCAATTTCTGCAAGTTTGGGATTAAAATGAATATCAGCAATTAACGGGGTGTTGTACCCGCGCTCCACAAGTTCTCCTTTAATATTCTTGAGGTTTTCGGCATCGTGAATACCTTTTACCGTAACCCTTACGTAATCGGCACCGGCTTTTATCAAACGGGTAAGCTGTTCAATTACAGCATCGGTATCTTTGGTGTTGGTGTCGGTCATGGTTTGTACACGTATCGGGTTATTCCCTCCCACCGAAATCCCGCCAATGTTAACTTCCCAGGTTTTTTGCCTCTCGTAGCGGGTTAAATCCTGTACATAGTTGAAATTACTGTCTTTCATTTATATATTTTTACTGTTTGCAAATTTAATCGAATGCAATAAAAATAAAAAGAATCGACTGTTTTTTTTTATTGCCGGACAATGTAAGATGATTAAAATAATCAATGGCTATTTGCCTGACTGCGATATATCGTTTTTAAGGAATGCAGCGATTTGTTTTATGGAATCGGAAATTGGTGTGTACTGAAAATTCATTAAACGAGTGATTTTTGTTCCATCGTATCGATTAATTTCGTTTGAGCCGGCCACGATTTCGCTGGTCAACACAGCAGATTTGCGGGTTATCAAGCTTATAAAAGCAGTTGCCATCCATGCAATTCCCAATATAATATTTGAGACAAAATATTTTGGTCTGGGTTTTTCGAGAGCATCGGCAATTTGTGAAAATAAATCCATGAAACTGATGTTTTCAGCGCTTAGTATGTAACGCTGATTTTTTGCTGAGTCAAAAATCTCAGGCTCCATAAGCTCTGTCATAGCCCGAACCACATCTTTTACATCAACACAGCCAGTAGCACCGCGGGTATAAAATGGCAAACCGTTCCAGACAGTTTTAAAAATGCGGGCGCTACCTGTTTCCCAGTTGGCAGGGCCTAAAATTATTGAAGGGTTTACAATCACCGCGTCCAATCCCTCTTCAATGCCGCGCCATATCTCAGTTTCAGAGAAAAATTTACTTATTGAATATCCTGATACTTTTTTCGATGGCACCCAGTTGGTTTCCTCAGTCACCGGAGTACCGTTTGGCAAATGCCCTAACGCTGAAATCGAACTCACATAGCAAATTTTCTTTATGCCGTTTGCAATAGCTGCATTAACTATGTTTGACGTTCCTTCCACGTTATTGTATATCATTCTATTGTGGTCGGACGAACGAAATGAAACAATGGCAGCGCAATGATAAATTTCGGTCACGCCTTTCAGCATTTCCTCCATTGCGAAATAATCGAGTATATCGCCGTTTACCCATTCAATAAGGTTGAAAAGTTCCTGCGGTTTTTCAGAGTAATACGAAAAGGTTTTGAGTACCTGCTGCAAATTGCTTGTTTCGCGTTTCAGCGCTTTAACTTTTTTGTTTGCGTTTGTTAGTTCAAACAGCAAGTGCGCGCCAACTAATCCTGTTCCTCCTGTTACAAAAATCATAATTCTTCTTTTAAATATTCCATGGAATAATTGTTTTTGCCCCAAATTCTTTGGCTGAAATTTTTTCAATTTTCACCTTTAAAATACCCACATTTATCACCGATGGTTCGTTAAATTTAAAATCGCGGTCGCAATACTGTGCCATTATTTTCAGCAGGCAGTTGTATTTTTCGTCATAATCGTCAATAAATTCAGCGGTGCCTTCCACTAAAACCGATTTCGATTTTACGCGGTAGCTACAGCCTATATGCGCGTCCTGCCAGACCAATTCTTCACCCAATGTCCAGTTGATACAAACTTTAGGATTTTTTTTCAGTGTTTCCCACATACGTCCTTTTTGTGCCGAGTGAAGGATTACACAGTCTTCATCAATAGCAAAATTCATCGGCAAAACGTATGGGAAATCATCCTCCGACATTGCCACAAAACAGGTTTTGCAGGCTTTTATTATCTGCTCAATTTCTTCTCTGTTTTCAATTTTATAGGTTCGCATAAAATGTATTTTTTATTTTAAATAAATGCACGGTTACCAAGTTTGTCGGAAATGAATTTTTCCACCCGTTTAAGGTTCATGTATTTCGACTGCTCCTCTATTACCCTGTCGAAATCGTTTGCTGTTGCTGCCTCATTGATTTTCTTCTCAATATTTTCGAGCATGAAACGTATTTTTCGGTGTTTATATTCAAAAACAATTTTGGGTATCAGCAAATCCAGTATATCTTCTTCTTTCTCGGTATAAGCGCCGGCTTTGTTCCAGCGTTTGCTTTCCTGAAATCTCTCTGAAAGCAGGTCGGTAGCAAGTTTGCTGACATCGCTGTTCAGGTGATGAATAAAGTGTTTCCACGGGTCGAAACTTTCGTTATCAAGGTTTTCCTTTACTTCGCTGAAGATGATTTGAAAAAGATAATTTTCCGAAACCAAGTCATCGTTTTCAAGTTCGTTAATCATAAAATTGCCCGCTTTTACAATTTCGGTTTCGTGCGGATTTTCGCCTTCAACTTCAAACAGCGGGGCTTTGCAGTATTTCATCAGAAAGCGCAGAAATTCGAGCTCTTCAACCAGAAATCCGGTAATATGCTTTTTAGGTTCTGTCTCGGAAGAGACAAATTCTTTAGCGCTTTCCCTTATTTCTTTTTTCCTGAAATCCTCGGTTTGTTTGCTTTTCTGCTTACGTATTTCGGTGTAAAGTGTTTCTTCGTCAACGTTCAGCAATTTACTGCATTCCTTAATATATACCGAACGTGTAATGTTGTCGGGGATAACGGCTACCGAGCGGATTACATCGGAAATGAGCAATGCTTTTGCCATTGGGTCGTTTTCGATTTCTTTTAAAAGAAGCCGGGTTTTGAACTGGATGAAATCGGTTTCATTTTCCTTTATGTATTGCTGAAAACCACCGGCGCCCATTTTTTTAGCAAACGAATCGGGGTCTTCACCGTCTGGGAGGGGCAGAACTTTTACATTCATACCTTCTTCAAGTATGAGGTCAATTCCGCGCAGCGAAGCTTTTATCCCTGCCGTGTCGCCGTCGTAAATTATGGTAATATTTGTGGTGAAACGGTTAATAAGCCTTATTTGGTCTTTGGTCAGCGCTGTCCCCGACGAGGCTACCACGTTTTCAATTCCGGCCTGATGCATCGACAGTACATCGGTGTAGCCTTCAACAAGATAACATTTTTCGTTTCGGGCAATTTCCCGCTTTGCGTGAAAAATACCATACAGAACCTTGCTTTTGTGGTAAATTTCAGATTCGGGCGAGTTAAGGTATTTTGCAGTGTTTTTATCGTCTTTCAGAATACGCCCGCCAAATGCAATTACACGCCCGGCCAAATTATGGATGGGGAACATAACACGTCCGGCAAAACGGTCGCGCACCCAGTTGTCACGTTTAATTGTAAGCCCTGTTTTTTCGAGATAATCAATTCGGTAACCTTCTTTTTGAGCGGCTTCGGTGAATGGCGATTGTCCGTCGGGAGCAAAGCCTATTTCAAATTTTTTCAGAATATCGTCGCGGAAACTGCGTTCGCGGAAATAGCCAAGCCCAATGGTACGTCCCTCGTTGTTGTCCCACAGACAGCGTATGAAAAATTTCTGCGCAAATGCCGAAACAATCATCATGCTTTCGCGCTCATCTTTTTGCTGTTTCTGTTCTTCGGAATCTTCCTCTTCAACAACATCGATGTGGTATTTTTTTGCCAACCACTTTAGCGCTTCGGGATAAGTAAGGTTTTCATGTTCCATTATAAAATTGACCGAGTTGCCGCCTTTGCCACAGCCAAAACATTTAAAAATCCCTTTAGCCGGCGAAACGGTAAACGATGGCGTTTTTTCGTTGTGGAAAGGGCATAAACCGAGCAGATTAACCCCTCTTTTCCGCAAGGAAACAAAATCGGATACCACATCTGCAATTTCAGCAGTATCTATTATACGTTCTATGGTTGCATGGTCAATCACGATTGCAAATGTATATATTTCAAAGGAAGATTCCTGAAAATATGTTCTTGAGTTGGTTGAATAATGTAAAAGGTAAAGGATATATTATATCTTTGCGCCGAATTAAAAAAAATAAACAAAAAAGATAACGGTTTCATGGATACAAACATTTCGACCATAGGACAAATTTATAAAAATCAGTATAAGCCTGATAAAACTGCAATTATATTCGGCGATGAGCGCGTCAGTTTTGCTAAATTGGATGATAAGGTACGCGCTTTCGCAAATTTTTTACACGGCAAAGGCGTAACAAAAAACGATAAGGTTATACTCGACACAGGTAATTGTCCCGAATTTATTTATATTTATCTGGGGACGGTGCGAAATGCAGCTGTTATAGTGCCGGTCAATCCTGCGTTCACGGCGCCCGAACTAACCTACATCGCAAAGGATTCGGATGCAAAGTTTTTTATCATCAAGGAGGAAATATTGCAGAAGTTAGGTCATACGGAGCAGACGCTTTCCGAGCTACTTGGGCTGACGGTTTTTGTCCTGAATGCAAGGCTTATGGAAGAAATAATGGTTTCGCCAAGAGATGATTTCGATTTCGTAACCGACATTCATAACGTTTCTACATTCCTATATACATCGGGAACAACAGGCCACCCGAAAGCGGCTATGCTTACGCATAACAACCTTATTACCAACGCATGGCAAACAATGGTAGCGTTTGAAATAGTGCATGACGATGTATTCATGTGTGTATTGCCGATGTTTCACGTGCTATCCTGTACTATATGCGTATTGCTCCCGCTCTATGTAGGGGCGACATCGGTTGTTGTTGAGATTTTCCACCCAAAGACAGTGATTAACAGCCTTATAGATAACGAGGTAACTATGTTTACCGGCGTACCGGCCATGTATAATGTACTTGTTGAGGCAGCGAAAAGCGGTATCAGTTTCCCGAAAATCAGGCTTGCGGCTTCAGGCGGATCGTCTCTGCCGCTTGAGGTTTACCATAAAACCAGAAAGATTTTACCAATCGTTGAAGGTTTCGGACTGACTGAGGCTTCGCCGGCAACAAATTTCAACCCTCCTTCGGGCATACAAAAGCCGGGGTCTGTTGGACCGGCCTTCCCTGAAGTTGAAGTCATGATAGCGGATGAAAACGACAATGAACTTCCTGTTGGCGAAGTTGGAGAGCTTTTGATTCGCGGTGCGAACGTAATGAAAGGCTACTACAAGAAACCTGAAGAAACAGCGAAAACTCTCAGAAACGGGTGGCTTCACACAGGCGATTTGGCAAAAATGGACGAAGATAAATATGTCTATATAGTTGACCGCAAGAAAGATATGATTATTGTTGCCGGACTGAATGTCTATCCGCGTGAGATTGAAGAAGTTCTGTATCAGCACCCGAAGGTGCGCGATGCAGCGGTTATAGGCGAAGAAGACAAACTTCGCGGTGAAACCGTAATAGCGTACATCGTGCTTAAAGAGGGCGAAAATTCTAATCAAAAAGACATACTTCAATGGCTTAAAGAGCGGCTTGCCGTTTACAAAATTCCTCGGCGCATTGAATTCATAGATGAAATGCCGCGCACAAGTTCAGGGAAAATTCTCAAGCGCATGCTAAAAGAAAAATCGTGATAAAATGAATATGGTTTTATAAAATACAACTTTAGGGGAAATCTAACTGAGGTTTCCCCTTTATTTTTTTATTAATGATGTACTTGTAACAAATATGGCAAAAAATGTTTATATTTATATGAACAAAAATATTGTATATAAAAAATTAGAGACCGATAAAGAAATTATTAGAGCAAAAGGGTTAATTTTAGAATATATCAAATGGTTAAATACCGATTTATCGTTTCAAAATATAGATGATGAATTAAATAATTTTCCTGAGAAATATCAAGAGCCTAATGGGGATTTTATAATAGCAAAAGATAATGAAGATGTGATTGGATGTGTTGGAATAAGAAAAATTGAAAAAAATGTTTGTGAGATGAAAAGATTATTTGTCAAAGATAATTATAAGGGAAAAGGAATTGGGAAAAAATTGGTTGAAAAAATTATGGAAGAGGCAAAAATAAAAAATTATCATAAAATTAGGCTGGATACATCAAATACAATGCAGGCTGCGTTAGGTATTTATTATAAATTTGGATTTTATGACATAAAATCATATTATAATAATCCACATGATAATATAGTTTATTTGGAAAAGATAATTAATTGATTTTGGGATATAAAAATTATTGAAAAAGGTAAATCTGCAAATAACAGTGATGTAAACACAAAGCCGCCAACACGTTGTGCACAGGCGTACAACTTGTGAAAAATTGGAAAAACAAATATGTGCAAATTAAGATTTTTTTCATACGTTGCCGACTATTGTCAAAAATGCAGCGGCATTTTGAAAACCATTTGTTTACTCGTACTGTTTTTTACAAGACAAATGACTGGTTTTGCGCAAACGCAGGTAAGAGTTTTGGACAGAGAAAACAATATGCCGGTATCATACGCCAGTGTTTATTATCCCGATACAAAAACAGGCACATTAACCGATACGCTTGGACAATTTAAAGTAAATTTTTCAATGCCGCAGGTTTTAGTTCAGATTTCCGTTATTGGCTATCAGACTTTTCTCGATCGCATCAATTTAAACGAAAGCGAACAAGTAATTTATTTGCAACCCTCTATGCACGAACTGCAAGAAGTAATTGTGTCGGGCAACACTTCCCGTTTGCAAGGCGAAAATGTGTTGAGCGTAGAAAAATTAAGTATAAATAACGGAAGCGCGCAAGGCATTTCGCTTGCCGACAAATTGGCTTCCATTGCAGGAATAGACAATTTAAGCACAGGTGCAGGCATTGGGAAACCCGTTATTCGCGGGCTGAGCGGAAACAGGATTGCCATATTTTCGCAGGGAATACGGCTCGAAAATCAGCAATGGGGCTATGAACACGGACTTGGGCTTGAAGAACACGGCTACGAGCAAGTGGAAATTATCAAAGGGCCTGCTTCGCTGTTGTATGGCAGCGATGCGCTGGGTGGTGTGCTTTATTTTGTGGATGAACGCTATGCAAAAAATAACAGCATTGAAACTGCTGTCAATACTGAATTTAACAGCAATTCGCTTGGTTTCAGGAATAATGGTTCTTTCAAACTGTCAAAAAACCATCTGCATTTGAATTTGTTTGGCGGATATACCACACATACTGACTATAAAGACGGAAATAACAATTTTGTTGAAAATAGCCGTTTTAATACAGGCAACCTTAAAACAGCATTGGGATACACAGGAAATAAATTTACCACTTCGCTGAAATACAGCTTTTTGAACGAAAAATACGGACTTACGGAAGCAGAAGAACACGAGGATGAAGAACAGGACGAGACCTACAAAAACGGACGAAAACCGTTTATGCCCTATCAGGATTTGACTACGCATTTAGTCAGCTCCGAAAATACGTTCTTTTTTGACAATGTCTCGAAGTTAAAAATAGATGCAGGTTATGTGTTCAACAACCGAAAAGAATTTGAACACGAACACCACAAAACAGAGGACGAACACGAAGAAGCCGCATTGAATATGAACTTGCACACTTTTTCATACAATGCAAGGTGGTATTCTCCACGATGGAATGAGCGTTGGACACTGACGACAGGAAGTCAGGGAATGGTGCAAAGCAATTCCAATAGCGGTGAGGAAATTTTGATACCCGATGCAAATACTTATGACTTTGGCATTTTTGCAATGACTGATTTTCACTATGCTAAAAAAGCATACTGGCAGTTTGGCTTACGATTTGATACACGATATATTACAAGCGAAACATTTGACAAACAATACTATTCATTTAATTTTTCAACAGGAATATATCAGCCTGTTGCCGAGAATGTATCTTTTCGGTTGAATTTGTCTTCGGGTTTTCGTGCGCCAAATATGTATGAGTTGCTCAGCAACGGTATTCACCACGGAACCAATCGTTACGAAATCGGTAATCGTGATTTAAAAACCGAAAACAGCTATCAGATAGATGCCTCGTTAAACTACAATGTCAAGCATATTGAATTTTTTATCAATCCCTATTTCAACTACATTCGCAACTACATATATTTACAGCCGACCGCCGACCGAATAGACAATATTCCTGTTTTCAACTATATGCAAAACGATGCTTTTTTGTATGGCGGCGAGACCGGTTTTCATTTGCACCCGCATCCGTTTGATTGGCTGCATATTGAAGGCTCATACAGCAATACATTTGGGCAGGATACACAGCATAATTATTTAGCTTTGATGCCTTCGCAAAAAATAAATGCAATGATTAGCGCCAATTTTTATTTCAAAAAAACAGTGGAAAAATTCTCTGTTTATTTGCAAAATCAATATTCGTTTGCACAAAACAGAATTGCCGACAATGAAACTTCCACTCCCGGCTACAATCTGCTGAATGCAGGCGTTATGTTTGAATTTGGCGTGAAGTCTCAACCAATACAGCTGAACATATCTGCCAATAATATATTAAACGAAGCTTATTACGACCATTTGTCGCGTTATAAAATTAATGAAATTTACAATATGGGACGAAGTTTTAATGTTAAATTTGTGATGTTTTTATCAAGCAAACTGAAATAGATTCAACCGTAATATCACATGAAAGCAAGCAAAGAAAAAAAGAGAGTGGCTGCATATTCAATTGTAGCGGCAGTATTCTTAACCGGATCCAAGTTTATTATCGGTATTATTACCGGAAGTTTGGGTTTATTGTCCGAGGCTTTACATTCGTGCTTGGATTTATTGGCTGCGGTAGTTACTTATTTTTCGGTGCGCGTTTCCGACAAGCCTGCCGATAAAGAACACCATTTTGGGCACGGAAAGGTAGAAAATTTATCTGCGTTAATTCAAACTGTACTGCTTTTAATTACCTGCGGGTGGATTGTTTACGAAGCCGTACTCCGCTTGACTACTAAAAACATTGAAATTGAAGTGAATATATGGAGTTATATAGTTATTATTGTTTCTATAATTGTTGATATTTCCCGTTCGCGTGCTTTAACCCGTGTGGCAAAAAAACACAACAGTCAGGCATTAGAGGCCGACGCACTTCATTTTTCTACCGACATTTGGAGCTCGTGTGTTGTTTTATTGGGCTTGGTTTGCGCCCAATTCGGATTTTATTTTGCCGACCCTGTTGCAGCGCTTTTCGTGGCGTTGATAGTGCTTTATGTTTGCTATAAACTTGGCAAAAAAGCGATTGACATTTTACTTGATAAAGCGCCGGCTCAAAGTTATGAATACGTAACCGATATTTTAAATAATCACGCCGAAATCAAAAAATATCACAATTTAAAATTGCGTACTGCAGGAGCCGATACGTTTGTATCGTTTAATATTCATTTAGAACCGTCAATGAGTTTTACCGATATTCATACTTTTTGCGACCATTTGGAAAAGGATATTCAAGAAAAAATTCCAAGATGCGAAGTATATATCCACGCCGAACCGCAGAGTCTTGAGCATACTAATTCGGAAAAATATGCCGATTAATTTTAAGGGAGAAAATGCCATGTTTTTGTGTTTTTGAAAGGAGTCTTGGTTAGAAAAAAGAAAATTGTATATTCGCCCAAAATTTTATGTTATGTTGAAAAAAATATTAGCAATATCAGGACATTCGGGGCTTTTCAGATTAATTGCCGAGCCCAAAAATAACATTATTGTTGAATCGCTGGATACAAATAAAAGAATAGCGGTTAATTCCGCATCAAAAATTTCATTGCTCGACGACATTGTAATTTATACCAAAACCGGCGAAACTCCTCTAAAAGAAATTCTCAAAGCTATTTTTGATAAAGAAAACGGGGGCGCCTCGATTGATCCAAAATTGCCGGAAGGCAAATTAAAGGAATATTTTGAAAGCGTTTTGCCCGATTACGACAAAGACAGAGTATATACATCCGACATAAAAAAAATGCTGCTGTGGTATAATATTTTACAGGAGAAAAACATGCTTGATTTCACTGAAGAAAATTCAGAAGAAAATCAAAGCGAAAAAGAATCAGAATAATTTAAAATTACCGACAGTTTTTGTGCAATTGTGTAATTTGTTTTTTTCAAGAAGAATTTCGAAAAGTTTAACGGTGGCCAATGCATCGCCTTCGGCGCGATGTCGGCCATTAATTTCAATATCAAGGCCGGAGCACAGTTTCCCCAAAGAATACGAACTGTGGCCCGGCAGTAGTTTTCGGGCTAATTTTACGGTACACATCGTTTTGCAGTTATAATTATATCCCAGCCTGCTGAACTCCTCTTTAATAAATCGGTAGTCGAAACCAACGTTATGTGCAACAAAAATACGGCCGGCAGTCATTTCCACTATTCGTTTTGCTATTTCATAAAATTTGGGTGCAGATTCAACCATTTTGTTGTTGATTCCGGTAAGCTTTGTAATAAAATAAGGTATGTCCGTTTCAGGGTGAATAAGAGTTGAAAAGGTGCCGGTTACTTCCGTTCCATTATGCTGAATAATGGCTATTTCGGTAATTTTACCGTTTTTATAGCTGTTTCCTGTTGTTTCTATATCGATTATGGCGAACAAAATAGTACCAATTTTTTAATCATCATGTAAAAAAAACCGCCCTGATGAGATATAAACCTAAACAGGGCGGCGAATGAAAAAGAAAATTTTAGGCGTGTACATAGCAATGTAACACAAATTAGTTTTCAAATATAATAAACTGTTTTTGATACTTCCAAATTTTTGGCTGTTTTTTTTCAATACTTATGATAGAACAGGATAAAAAAACCGCCGCATTTCGAATATATTCTCAGTGCGGCGGCAACATTATTAAAATTTACACTATGATACTGTCAAAGTTAAAATATTATTTTTAATAAACAACTGTTTTTTTATTCTGTTTACAATTAATTTACTTTCCTCAAAATTTAAATGCTTTTACTATGGTACGAAATGATTAATTTTGAATTTTAAAATACAAGCAAATGAATATTGAAAAAATTATCCACGACGGAACCATAGAGGCATTGAAAATGCTTTATAATTTTGAACCTGAAAGCAGTCAGATTCAGCTTCAGCCCACTCGAAAAGAGTTTGAAGGAGACTTTACACTGGTAGTTTTCCCATTTTTAAGATTTTCAAAAAAAACACCCGCTGATACAGGAAACGAAATTGGCGCTTTAATTTTAAAAAATATTGCAGAGATTGAAAGTTTCAATGTTATAAATGGCTTTTTAAACATGGTTGTGCACCGAGATTATTGGCTAAATATTTTAATTGACGCCGGCGCTGCGAATAACTACGGGATTATTCCGGCTGCAGAAGGTTCAAAACTTGTTATGGTGGAATATTCCTCGCCAAACACAAATAAACCATTGCATTTAGGCCATATCAGAAACAACCTGCTTGGTTATTCCATTTCCGAAATACTAAAAGTAAACGGGAATAAAGTGGTAAAAACCAATATAGTTAACGATCGTGGAATACATATCTGCAAGTCGATGTATGCGTGGCAAAAGTGGGGAAACGGGAAAACCCCTGAAAGTTCAGGTTTGAAGGGAGATCATCTTGTTGGTGAATTTTATGTTGAATTCGATAAGCATTATAAAGCCGAAATTGCCGAACTGCTTGAAAAAGGTTTTACAAAAGAAGAGGCCGAAAACCGGGCCCCTTCAATTGTTGCTGCCCGCGAGCTTCTGATAAAATGGGAAGCTAAAGACGAAGAAACCATAAGCCTGTGGAAGACAATGAACAACTGGGTTTACGAAGGTTTCGATGTTACATATAAAACCCTTGGCGTTGATTTCGATAAAATTTATTATGAATCGGAAACCTACCTTGTTGGGCGAGAAGAAGTACTGCGCGGCGTTAATGAAGGTATTTTTACTCAAAACAGCGACAGTTCGGTTTGGGCTGACCTAACCAACGACGGTTTGGATAAAAAGCTACTCCTTCGCAGCGATGGGACTTCGGTGTATATGACCCAGGATATAGGTACTGCAAAAATGCGTTTTGACGACTACCCCATCGATAAAATGATTTATGTGGTTGGAAACGAACAAAATTATCATTTTCAGGTTTTGGCTATTTTGTTAGACAAGCTTGGTTATGAATGGGGAAAAGGTTTATATCATTTTTCGTACGGTATGGTTGAACTCCCCTCCGGAAAAATGAAATCGAGGGAAGGCACTGTTGTTGATGCCGATGATCTTGTAGAAGAAATGATAAATGTTGCGCGTAAAATGTCGGCTGAACTGGGCAAACTCGACAATCTTTCGCCCGATGAAGCAGAAAAAATATTCAAAATAATTGCGCTTGGCGCGTTAAAATATTTCATCCTGAAAGTTGATCCTAAAAAAAATATGATGTTCAACCCCGAAGAGTCAATAGATTTTAACGGAAACACCGGCCCTTTTATTCAATATACATACGCTCGAATCAGGTCGGTTTTACGAAAAGCAGTCGAACAGGATATTCGGATAATTAATGAATTAAAAGTTGAACAATTGTCGGTAAAAGAAAAAGACATAGTAAAGCGTATTGCACTGTTTCCTTCTGTTGTAAGAGAAGCCGGCAATAATTTCAGCCCTGCCGTTATTGCTAATTACAGTTTCGAGTTAGTAAAAGAATACAACCAGTTTTACCACGATCACAGCATACTTTCGGAGCCTAATCCTGACACAAGAAATTTCAGGTTAGCGCTTTCTTCAACAGTTGCCGGTGTGATTAAATTAGCGATGAGTTTACTTGGAATTGAAGTTCCGGAAAGGATGTAAATAATATTAGGTACTGTAAGTAATTGAAATATTTTTAACCCGTTAATTTTAAGTGTAAAAATATGAAACGTAATATGTTGTTTTTGTGTGTTTTATTCTTAATAATAAGTAGTAAAACATTTTCTCAAACTGAAACCTTTCCTGATGGTTTATCTATTGTTTATAAAGCCGATAGGATAGATACCCTGTATTCAAATCCAAGAAATACAAAAAAATATAACCGCATAATACCTTACAATGGGAAAAGTATTGGCTATGTGAATTATCGTTGCAGTGTTATTGATGCGGCAGGAAACGTAATAATACCTGAAACTAAAAAGAGTATTATAAGAAAAGAAAATAGCTTTGTAGTAGGTCATAGTGAACTGATTGACACTAAAGGTAATCTTCTTGGTAAGTACGATTTTATAGAAATATCGGACTTATTTTATAAAGTAAGAAAAAATAGAAAGAGGGGATTAGTTGATTTTGACGGGAGAATGATTATTCCTTGCGAGTATGATTTTATTGCCAATGACTCCGGCTTATTCAGGGTTCGGAAAAATAAAAAATGGGGCATAGTTGGTTCCAATGGAACAATGATTATTCCTTGCGAATATGACTTTATTGCCAATGACTCCGGTTTATTCAGGATTCGGAAAAATAAAAAATGGGGCATAGTTGGTTCCAATGGAACAATGATTATCCCTTGCGAGTATGACTTTATTGCCAATGACTCCGGTTTATTCAGAGTTCGTAAAAATAAGAAATGGGGTGTAGTTGATTCTAACGGAACAATGATTATTCCATTGGAATATGACCATTTAGGGGTTTTTGAAAACAGTGTTTCAAAAGCCACGAAAAATGGTTATATCGGGTATATTGATAAAAATAATAGCGTGGTTGTCGATATAAAATATACCTATATTAGTCCACTTGTTGACGGCGTTGCCAAGGCTTGCGAATGTGAAGATTTTGTTCGGATAAGCAGTTTAAGCCAAAAACGATACGAAAAAAAGGGATATACACTGATTGAGCCAAAAAATTCGTGGATAATGTGTAAAAATCCCAAATACAGCGAATTGAAAATTAAATAATATCTTTGCGCGTCTAATTTAAACTAAAACCATTAAAAATGAAGACAACAAAGAAAATTATTTTGACAGGTATAGCCTGCTGTTTCTGTGTGAACGGATTATTTGCAGGCGGATTATTGACCAATACGAATCAAAGCGTGCATTTCCTGCGCAATCCGGCCAGAGGCGCCTCTACTGAAATAGATGCGGTATATACAAATCCGGCAGGGCTTGCAAAGTTGCCGACAGACGGATTATACTTTTCCGTTAATAACCAGAGTGCATTCCAAACACGTACCATAACTTCAACGTTTGCTACTTTCGCCGAGTTTGGCGGAAACGAAACTAAAGCGTTTAAAGGGAAAGCAACTGCTCCCGTTATCCCAAGTCTTATGGGCGCTTACAAAAAAGGTAAGTGGGCGGTTTCGGGCTATGCGGGAGTAATCGGCGGCGGCGGAAAGCTAACTTTCGATAAAGGATTGCCATCATTTGAGGCTCCTATTTCGATGATTCCTGCGCAATTAAGAAATAATGGATTACCAACAACTCAATATGCTGTAGATGCGTATTTTGAAGGTTCTTCGTATCTCTTTGCCGGGCAATTAGGCGGCACGTATGCGATTAACGATATGTTTTCGGTTTATGCCGGTGTTAGAATGAATGTGGCAAGTAATGGTTATGTTGGCCATCTAAAAGGCATATCAATTAACCCTACTCACCCTGCCTTAAATCCTTCAGGGCAGTTGATGCTCGCCAATACGTTTTTTAACAATGCCATGCAGATGGCACAGGGGGCTTCTGCATCATTGCAGCCTGCTATTGACGGGGGAGCAGGAAGTTATACATTAGACCAGATGATAGCAGCCGGACAAATGACACAAGACCAGGTAAATCAATTAGCAGGAGGATTGGGATTATCTCCGCAAACTGCCGGAGCAATGACAGTAAATCAAGCTCAAGGAGCTTTCAACAGTGCTGCTGCTACGTATGAAGCCTCTGCTAATCAGACTGCTGATAAAAATGTTGACTGTTCGCAATCGGGTTTTGGGATAACACCTATTATCGGCCTCAACTTTAACCACGACAGATTGAATATCGGTGTCAAGTACGAATTTCTTACACGCATGGATATAAAAAATGATACTAAAGTTGACGATACCGGACTATTTGCCGATGGTGTAAAAACGCCCAACGATATTCCGGCGCTGTTAACCGCTGGCGTTCAATACGATATTACCTCGTGTGTGAAAATATCGGCAGGCTATCATCACTTTTTTGATTCCAAAGCAAAAATGGCAAACGACAAACAAAAACATATTAACGGTGGTATTAACGAGTTTCTGCTGGGCGCCGAATGGCAAATAAACAAAATGTTTTTGATAAGTGCCGGAGGACAGGTTACAAGAACAGGCGTAACTGACCCATATCAAACAGATATGAGTTTTTCGCTTAATTCACATTCGGTAGGCTTTGGTGGAGCGATTAATGTGTCGGAATCTGTACGCATTAATCTCGCGTATTTCTTTACAAATTATGAAGACTGGAACCAATTAACTCGTTTCAATTCAACACTTTTTCTTGAAGAAAACAATGTTTTCTCACGCACCAATAAAGCATTCGGTATCGGCGTAGATTTTCGTTTCTGACGATACTTTGTACTGTTTTGTTAAACAGTTGTAAAACATTCATAGGGTACAAAATTAAAATAAGCAATTTTTATAAAAAATTGCTTATTTTGCCTGTTAAAGTAGCAATTAAACATTTTTAAAATATCGGAAAAAATGAAAAACATCGACTGGAATAATTTGATTTTCGGATATATAAAAACAGATTATAATATCAGATGCCATTACAAAGACGGTTCGTGGGGCGATTTGGAAGTAAGCGACAGCGAATATTTCCCCATGCATATTGCCGCTACGGGCATTCACTACGGGCAGGAATCGTTTGAAGGTTTAAAGGCTTTTCGCGGAAAAGATGGAAAAATCCGCATTTTCAGAATGGACGAAAATGCACAGCGCATGATCGACTCGGCCGAAGGAACTTTAATGGCACCGCTCCCGAAAGAAAAATTCATGGAAGCTACAGTAAAAGCTGTTAAGTTAAACGAAAAATTTGTTCCGCCATACGAATCAGGGGCTTCGTTATACATTCGTCCGGTTTTATTTGGTTCCGGTGCCGAAGTTGGCGTTAAACCGGCAAAAGAATACATGTTTATTTTATTTGTAACCCCTGTTGGCCCATATTTTAAAGGAGGTTTTCAAACTACCCCGTTTGTTATAATGCGCGAATTCGACCGTTCAGCCCCGCTTGGAACAGGAAGATTTAAGGTTGGCGGAAATTATGCCGCAAGCCTCACCGCAGGTAAAAAAGCTCACGAAATGGGCTATTCCAATATTTTTTACCTTGATGCCAAAGAAAAAAAATACATCGACGAATGTGGCGCCGCTAATTTTTTTGGAATTAAAAACAACACATACATTACACCAAAATCAACGTCTATTTTACCCTCCATTACCAACAAAAGTCTGATGGTTCTGGCTAAAGAAATGGGAATGAAAGTTGAACAGCGGCCTGTGCCTGTTGAAGAACTGGCAACTTTTGAAGAAGCAGGAGCATGCGGAACAGCGGCGGTAATAAGCCCGATTCAACGAATTGACGATTACGACGAAAATAAATCATACGTATTTTCGAAAGATGGAAAACCCGGCCCGATCAGCGAAAAACTGTACAATAAACTTCGTGGAATACAATACGGCGACGAACCGGACAATCACGGCTGGGTTACAGTAATTTAAGTTTCTCTACATTTGGCTCCGCCAAAAAGAGGAGGAACTTCAATCGAAAAAAAGTTTTGCTGTTTACGGCGACAAAAGTGAGTGCGCCTCGTACATTATTTCTATCGGATGTTTGGCTGTGCGGCCTGTACCGTCTTTTATGTGGTGGCGGCACGAGGTTCCGGGCGCCGAAATTTCTGTTTCCTCTTTTGCATTCCGTACTGCGGGGAAAAGCACCATTTCTCCAATTTTTTGGGAGAGATCGTAATGCTCTTTTTCGTAGCCGAACGAACCCGCCATTCCACAGCATCCCGATGGAATTTCGTTTACCGAATAATTTTCAGGCAGCGAAAGCATTTTTTTTGTTGGTTCTGTGCTTGCAATTGCTTTTTGCTGGCAATGCCCGTGCAGTAATATTTGCTTTTTTTCGTTTGTAAAATGTTCGGATGTAATGTTTCCTTTATCAATTTCCGATGAAATAAATTCGTCGAAAAGCATTGTGTTTTTAGCCAGTTCGCGGGCTACAGGCTGTAATGCCGGCTCAACAAGTTCGGGATATTCATCGCGAAAAACCAGAATTGCCGAAGGTTCTATACCGATTAGCGGCGTATCTTTTGAAATTATTTTGCTGAGCAGTGTAATATTCTGAGTGGCAATTTTTTTGGAAGTACGTAAAAGCCCTTTCGAAAGGAAAGTGCGCCCGCTTTCTAAATGCGCAGGAATTTTTACCTCGTAACCCAATTTGGTTAGCAGAAGGATTGCTTTTATTCCGATGTCGCTTTCGTTAAAGTTAGTAAACTCATCATTAAAAAGATAAACTTTACCTTTGCTTTGTATTTCGGGCAGCGGTATGCCGTTTTTTACCCGGCGGTTCAGCGTTATTTTCGAAAGTTTCGGCACGCTGCGCCGGCCGGAAAAGCCAATGGCTTTTTTAAACAGCGAAGTATTCATTATAAAATTGGAAATTGGAAGTATTAGTACAGCTAATTTGTTTAATCTTGGCAAATAAGCTACTAAGCGCGAACGTAGCGGGATCCCTTTTATGTCGTAATAGTTTTGAAGAAATTCGGCTTTCAGCTTGGCCATATCCACGTTCGATGGGCATTCGGCTTTGCAGGCTTTGCACGAGAGGCACAAATCGAGTATTTCATAGATTTCGCTGCTGTCAAACGGACTTGTCCGGCCGCCTTTCGATAAAAATTCGCGCAGGATATTTGCCCGCCCTCGTGTCGATTTATCCTCGTCGCGAGTGGCCATGTAGGTGGGGCACATGGTTCCGCCAATAACATTGCTTTTGAGGCAGTCGCCCGATCCGTTGCATTTTTCAATGCTACGCAAAAAACCTCTGTTGTTCGAAAAATCAAAGATGGTATTAAACTCAGGTACCGGCCGGCCGGGAACAACTCGCAGATGTTCGGTAATCGGCGGCGTATCAACAATTTTACCGGGGTTGAAAATATTATCAGGATCCCACGTTTTTTTTAACTGCTTAATGAACCGGTAATTTTGTTCGCCCAGCATAAACGGAATAAACTCGCCACGCACTCGACCATCGCCATGTTCGCCACTCATTGATCCGCGATATTTTTTTACCAGCGCGGCAACCTCATGCATCAGTGTATTAAAAAGCAAAGCGTCTTCTTTTTCCTTAAAATTTATTAGCGGGCGGAAATGGATTTCGCCGGTGGCAATGTGAGCGTAAAAAACGCTGTTAAGTCCTAATTTTGTCAGTAATTTTTTTATTTCGGCAATGTATTCGGGCAGGTATTCAGGCGCCACGGCAGTGTCTTCAATACCGGGAACGCCTTTGCGATCACCCGGAATATTCGACAATAGTCCGAGTCCTGCTGTACGCAGCGCCCATACTTTTTTAATGTTCTCGTCCCCTGTAACCAACGGAAAGTAGTATCCCAGATTTACTTTTCTGAACTCTTTTTCGAGATTGGCGGCTGTGTCATGAAGTTCTTTTTCTGTTTCAAACGAAAATTCAATCATCAGCAGCGCACCCGGATCGCCTTTTATGAAAAAGCGGTTTTTATTCTGCTCTATGTTTTGTTTTGCCGCTTGCATTATAGGATCGTCCATCAGCTCGATGGCGTTTGGCTTAAATTTTAAAGCTACAAGATTGCCCAGCAGCGATTCTTCGAGCGTGTTGAAGTGGGCACAAACCAACCCTTTGTGTTTCGGCGGGAGAGGGATAACGTTCAGTTTTATACGGGTTGAAAAGGCTAAGGTTCCTTCGGAGCCGGCCAGAAGTTTACAGAAATTGAATGGTTCGCCGCCTTCTGTGTAAATTTCGGAATCAAGCAAAACATCAATAGCGTAACCCATGTTGCGGCGCGTTACCTGCGGGTCGGGAAAATTTTCACGTATTTCCTTTTGGTTTTCGGAATTGGAAAGAAGTGAGTTAATGTTTTCATAAATTGCCTGTTCTAATTTATTTGGATTACTATTCAGTTTTTTATGAAATTCTTCTTTCGTAAGCGTTTTAAACGTGGTTTCCGACCCGTCGGACAAAATGACATCGACTTCGAGAATATGTTCGCGCACGCTGCCGTAAATCAGTGAGTGCAGCCCGCAGGAGTTGTTTCCCAGCATGCCGCTAATTACACAGCGGTTAGCCGTTGATGTTTCGGGGCCAAACTGAAAACCGTATTTTGCCAGAAAGAGGTTCAGCTCGGCCAGCACAACGCCGGGTTCAACAATAACATATCTGTCTTTTTCGCTGAACTCCAGTATCTTGTTCATATATTTTGAAACGTCAATTACAATGCCCTGCCCTACCACCTGGCCGGCAAGCGAGGTGCCTGCACCGCGCGGAATAATGGAAGTACCGTTAGCGCGTGCAAAAGCTATTATTTTTTTTATATCGCCCTTTGTTTTCGGACGTGTTACCGCAAGCGGCATTTCTCTGTATTGCGAAGCATCGGTTGAGTACAGCACACGCTGCACGTTATCGGCGAACAGGTCGCCTTCGAGGCTTGATTTTAACCGGTTAAAATCTGGCTGCATAGCTTAAAGTATTTGCAGGGTAAAAATAGAAGTAATTACAAAATAAGCAGTGTTAATGTATTTAAATTTTCAGAAAACAGGAAGAAGAGTTATTCGTTAAGAATTTGGGGGAAAGCAAGTAGCATAAAAACAACAAGGGGGTATTTGCCCCCTTGTTAGATTATGAATTTTTCATTCATAATTCTTCCTGTAATATTTTTTGCGTGTCGTACGCAATCATGTATTCTTCATCGGTAGGAATAACTACCACGGTTACTTTACTTTCCGGTTTACTTAAAATAACTTCACGTCCGCACTCGCCCATGTTTTTTTCTCCGTCGAAAATCAGCCCCATATATTCCATGTCGTTACAAACGGAGGCTCGAATTTTCCACGCATTTTCTCCAACACCACCGGTAAAGACTAATATATCGATGCCTCCCAAAGCGGCTGCATAAGTACCGATGTATTTTTTTATACGATAGTTATACATTTTCAGAGCTAATGCTGCCCGTTCGTCGCCTTTTTCGATGGCAGCATCTAATTCTCTCATATCTGATGAAACACCGGAAATACCCAAAACTCCGCTGTATTTATTCACGATAGTGGTAATTGCCTGCGCCCCTAAATTTTCTTTTTCCATAATGTAAGCGAGTACGCCTGCATCTACATCCCCGCATCTGGTGCCCATCAATAAACCTTCAACCGGAGTCATCCCCATTGAAGTATCAACCGACTGACCATCTTTTATAGCAGTAATCGAAGCGCCATTACCAATGTGGCAAGTTACAATTTTTTTGTCTTTGTATGGAACATTCAAAAAGCGGCAGGCTTGCTCGGAGACATAACGGTGGCTTGTTCCATGGAATCCGTACCGGCGAATGCCGTACTTTTCATATAACGAACAGGGAAGTCCATAAAAATAAGCATAATCAGGCATGGTTTGATGAAATGCCGTATCAAAAACCCCTACTTGAGGAACATTCGGCATTAATTCCTTAACAGCCAGTATACCGTTAAGATTCGGCGGGTTATGCAAAGGAGCCAAATCAATACATTCAACTATTTTCTGAATGACTTCGTCGTTTATTAAAACGCTTGAATTGAACTTTTCTCCTCCGTGAACTATGCGATGCCCAACCGCATCTATTTCGTTGAGAGATTTAATACAACCATATTTTTTACTTGTAATTACTCCCAGAATATATTCGATACCTGCCTGATGTTCCAAAATTTCACCTTCCAAAACAACTTTATCTCCGTTTGGCAATGTAATTTTAAGAAATGAGCCGTTCAGCCCTATTTTTTCTGCGCCTCCCTGCGCCAAAACACTTTTGGCTTCCATATCAAATAACTTAAATTTGATGGAAGAGCTGCCACAATTTAATACTAATATTTTTTTCATACTGTTTAATCTTAAAATAACGGGTTAGTACCAACAATTTTATCATTTTCATAAAGGAAGAATCCTCTTTGCGTACTTCTTCCTAATTGTTTTGTACGGAAAAGGCGCCAAATAATCGGATTGGGCTTGTATTTTTTATCGCCATATTCGTTAAACATATCTTCCATTAAATAAACTAATTTCTCAACGCCAATGATGTCTGCCATATTAAAGATACCTATGCGCATTCCATAGTCAACAATCATCAAACGATTGATGTCTTCCATTTTAGCTATGTTTTCCATCACCATCTGGCAGGCTTCGTTCAAAAGAACAATAATAGTGCGCATGCTGACCAAGCCATCGCTTTCATTAACGTCTATAGTTTCGTATTTGATTAGCTTTGCAAAAAGAAGTACTTTTTTATATACTTCCTCCGATGTATAAGCTCCTTTAACGATTTCCAATAATTTTGCTTCGGTGTGAATAATCGGAAAATGAAGGCTCACGCATCGTTCTTTGTATTTCAATTCTGAAGCCAATTCGCTGATTACTACCGTAGTGGCGTTTGTAGCAATTATTGCATCAGGCGAAACAACCTGCTCAATTTGTTCAAAGGCTTTTTTTCGCAGCTCGGTATCCCTTCTTTTTTCTTCATCGTAGCGAATACATTCGATTACAAAATCGCAGTCTTTCAGGTCAGAATAATCAAGGCTTCCTTTAATTCTTCCCAAAATCATTTTCTTTTCGGAAGGAGTTATGCCCCAATTTTCTATTCGCTGATCAAACCTTGCGCTCAGCCGTTTAAAACAAAAATCAATTCGTTCCTGATTGATTTCAATGAATGTAACATCCAATCCTGCCGAAGAAGTCAGGTGGATAATATTTCGCCCTTCTCTTCCGCCTCCTACAACGCCAATTTTTGAAAAAAGGCTTTTTTTTCTGTGCTTTAATGATAAACCAAAAGGTTCAATAGGCTCTATAAGTGTTTCGGCCATAGTTATTTATTATTAGTGAATATATTATTATTTATTTCCTATTGCTTGATTAGCAGTAATGGCAGCCATTTTGTAAATATCATCAACCGAACAGCCTCTCGAAAGGTCGTTAATCGGGGCAGCCATTCCTTGGAGAATTGGGCCAACAGCATCGGCATGTCCCAGTCGCTCCACCAGTTTATAAGCAATATTGCCGCTTTCAAGAGTCGGGAAAATCAGCACATTTGCTTTTCCTGCAACCGAACTTCCGGGCGCCTTTTGTGCCGCTACTTTTTCTACTATGGCAGCATCTGCCTGCAATTCGCCGTCAATCATTAAGTCGGGCTTTAACTCTTTTGCCAAACGGGTTGCTTCTATTACCTTGTTCGCCATTTCGTGCGAAGCGCTTCCTTTTGTTGAAAAACTCAACATTGCAATACGTGGTTCCACATGTGCCAGTGCGCGGGCAGTAAATGCCGATGAAACCGCAATCTGCGCTAATTCCGAAGCTGTAGGATTCGGTAATACCGCGCAGTCTGCAAAAATAAGAACACCATTTTCTCCGTAAGTGCTATCCTTCAAAAACATTAAGAAAGCTCCTGAAACACAGCTGATTCCCGGCAGGGTTTTAACAATTTGCAAAGCCGGCCGAAGCACATCACCGGTCGTATTCATTGCTCCTGCTACTTCACCATCGGCATCGCCGGCCTTAATCATCAGACAGGCGTAATACAGCGGGTTTTCGACTAACTTGGCCGCTTCTTCCGGTGTCATTCCTTTCGACCGCCGCAGTTCAAGCAACAGATCGGCATACGCCTGTTTTTTTTCACCTTCTTTAGGGTTGATAATCGTAGCTTTACTGATGTTTTTCAAACCGGAACTCTCGGCTATTGAATGTATTTCTTCCGGATTTCCAAGCAGAATAATATCAGCTACTCCATCGGCAATTATGCGGTCGGCAGCTGTCAAAGTTCTTTTTTCAGTTCCTTCCGGAAGCACTATGCGCTGTCTGTCGGCTTTCGCACGTAAAATTATTTTATCTAAAATATTCATAAGTATTTAATTTATTGTTTATTTATAAAATATTCGAATCGGATTTTAAAAAGTCTGCACTGAATTTTATCGGGTAATTTTCCCTAACATAATTCGTCGATTTTTCGACTGCTAAGGTACAAAAATTCGGCAAAATATTACAATGTTTTTTAATAATATATTTCGGTGGATAAAAAACTGTAAATTTTTGTGCATCTCTAAAAGTTCTAAGTTTTTTCCTCGTGTATCGTAAAAGGATTCCATTCAAATGCCGAACGTGCCGAGCTCCTGAACGCAAGCATTATACATGCCGGAACTATCGCTTTGCTAAATTCCTGCGGCAAAATAATAGAAACAAGCAAAAACAATATTGAGATGTAAAATACGAGTTTAAACCATATTACTCCGGGTTTTTTAGTTAGCAGCAATATAAGGCACACAATAATAAATGGATTTAACCATATAATATTGAGATTCATTTTTGTTGCCTGATGGTCGGCAAAAAAATTAAAAAAGATCATTAAACCGGCTGACACTGAAAAAACAAAAAAGATAAGAATGTCAATTAATTTGATGTAGGATTTTTTGCGGATGAGCGCTATAAAAATCATCATTAAAACGACAAACAGCGCTATAATAATTTCAGGAGCAAAAATAGCTGTGCTTTTAACAACCGGCGTGTCATAATCAATTATTATTTCGGGGTTTTGCAAAAGGGGCACAATTCTGCCGTCGGTGTAAATTACAGTTTTGCTAAGGTTTTGCTGCAATTCAACAGGCAAAAACATCCTTTCGCGAAAAGAGGCTTTTTTATCGCTTGGCAGCCCAAGTGCAAGGTTTATGCCAAAGTTAAGCCACAAATACGGTTTCTGATATTCTCCTATCATGTATCTGAAGGTTCGTCCATCATAGTCAATATCAGAGGGATGATGTATTTTACCATCGGCAGCTTTTTCTAAAATATCTACTATTCGTGTAGCGCAATTGTCATAAAAAAAGTCGTAACGATACTTCACATTTTCCGGCCGAAGGTTCTCTTCTATAAGCTCCAATAATTTGCGAACATCTTCGGGGTTAAGATTTATCCTTTGACTTATCACCCCGCGCTCTTCATAAGAGTACATTCGTAAAAAATTATTCGTCGTACCTCTATCAAGCATATAATCGAGTTGGCCTTTAGCAAATTTCCATGCAAAATTTGGAGTGTTGAAATCAAACACACCCCAGTTATAAACCATATCGGTTCCCGAATAACGGTCTACAATTCTTAAAGCGCTATGTCCGTATATTGAATGTATTTCGTTTCCGGGTTTGCACGTAAGAAGATAAACTATTGTATCATTTCCGGTTTGAGCGCAGATTGACCGGCTAAAAACTAACAAAACAAAAACTGTTATTAAACGTGTAAATTTCATAAATCTATTTTTTTGTAACCTAAAAGTTTTTCATCAAAAATAAATAAAACTTCAGCATTTGCCCCTTAAAATATGGCTGTAGTTTAATTGATGGAATAACAATTTAATATACCATTTGGTCTGTTTTTTTATTTTAATATTGATACTGAATAATATTTTGAATAAATTCTACAAATTCGGGTGTGTTTAACCTTGAGCACAACATTACAAAATGTGGATTGGTAAAAACCGGCTTATTATATAGTAAGGGTTGAAAATTGTTAAAGCTTAAAACTGCGCCTCCCGATTCTTCAACCATAAGTTGCCCCGGCGCTGTGTCCCATTCCGAGCAGGGCCCTGCTTTCAGATACATATCAGCATGCCCGGAAATCAGTTCAATTTGTTTAATGGAACTTCCCCTATGAATGATTTCTACCGGATATTTTGCTGCTATTGTTTTTATGATTTCTTCCTCACGCGGGCTAAAGGATGAACGGCTGATAACAATTTTTATCTTTTCGGAACTTTCTGTTTCGACTTTAATTTTTTGAGAATGCCCGCTACAGTTAAATTCAGTTATTCCGTTTCCTTTGCAGGCAAACCAGCCCTTGCCCGTAACAGGATGATAAATCCAGCCTTTTAACGGCCTGTTATCTTTAATAAGCCCTATGTTGATACAAAATTCTCCGTTCTTTTTAATAAACTCCTTTGTTCCATCAAGCGGATCGACTAAAAAAAAGGAGTTCCAGTTTTTTCTTATTTCGTAATCAGGAATAGCGGTTTCCTCATCAACAACCGGTATTTCGGGAAACAGCTTTTTTAGCCCTTCGTTAATTATCTTGCTCGACATTTTATCGGCACAGGTAACAGGCGAATTATCATTCTTTAGTGATATATCGAAAATGTTGCTATTGTAAATATCAAGTATCGCACTACCTGCAGAAATCAGCAACTTATTTACGGAGTCGGTTATATTTTCTTCCATTCTCTTAAGTTCTTTCGGCAAATTTATATTCTGAAATTAGATTCAATGATTAATTAAACAACTCCCTTAGCACTTTAAGCGATTTTATTTCACCCAGATTTTCGAAATGAAGCCGATAATATTTAATGAGATGCTCAAGCAGGTAATCACGCATTTTACGCGAGATACTGAAATCAGACAGTTCATTAATTTTCAACACGGCCAAATCCATAAAAACTTGGGTTGCATGCTTGTGCATAAACATGGATTGCTGAGGCTCAAATGCAACTACAACCCCTTTTTGCAGGTCGAACCAGCCTTCGCCAACAAACGATGTGTCGGGCAAAAAACCAAGATATTTTGTTAACCGCAGTAAAAACCACAAATGAAAATTGGAAACTCCTTTTTCCATCAAGTCGAAATAAAGCAACGAATTTTGGATAAAGTCGTAAATCTCAGGGTAGCTTTCCTGTTCATTGATGGTTTTGTAAAGAATTTCGGCAATAAAAATAGCCTGAGTCGATTTTACCACTTCAAAGGGAATGTTCTGATAAGTCCGGCTGATTCTAATTTCTTTTGCCCGCTGAATTTCGCGTGATTGTTTTTCGTAAGCCACAATATTCACCAAAAATAGAGGCTGTAAAATACCTGACTTGTTTTTCGAAGTCCTGCTTCTTGCCGCGTTTACCATAAAACTTTGCTTTCCGTATTCGCGGGTAAAAATTGTCGCAATTACACTGCTTTCGCCATATTTAATAAAGTGTAGTACAATTCCGTCGGTAGTGGCCAGCATATTCGGTTCGAAATAAAAGGGTTCAGTTTATCGAAATCAATTTATAAAATGCTTTCCTGATTCAGCTCTTTCAGGTACTTTACCAGTTTTTGAATAGCCCTGCCCCTGTGGCTGATTTTGTTTTTCTCATCAAGTTCCATTTCAGCAAAAGTAAAATTTAAGCCTCGTGGTTGAAAAATAGGATCGTAACCAAAACCCGAATCACCTCTTTTCTCCCTTAAAATTTCACCTTCAATAATGCCTTCAAATTGTTTCTCTTCGCCGTTAATCACCAACGATATTACGGTTCTGAAACGTGCATCGCGCCGATTTATTTTTTCCATGTTTTTAAGGACTTTTTCCATGTTTGCGTCAGCGCTTTTTCCTTCGCCCGCATACCTTGCCGAATAAACACCCGGCTCGCCGTTCAAAGCTTCAATTTCGAGGCCGGTATCGTCGGCAAAACAAGCGAAACCGAATTTTTCAAAAACATAAAAAGCTTTTTGCCGGGCGTTGCCTTCAAGCGTAGGCTGTTCTTCGGGAATATCATCAAAACACCCAATATCCCGTAAACTCAGAAGCTCGAAACTATCGCCAATAATGGCCTGCAATTCCTGTAACTTGTGTTTGTTGTTAGTTGCAAAAACTAATTTCATCTTTTAAAAAACTTATGCCGGTTATTGGCAGGTTAAGTAATTAATGTCGTTGCCTGTATGACTCAATAATTCGTATTTCAGATAGTAATAAGTATTTTCCCTTTCACGCAACGAGTATAAAAAGCCTCTGTCCTTTAAATACCCATATAATGTAGTGCTACGAAAAATAATGCTACTTGAACAGCTATAACTTATGCAAATATTCATATTTAATCTACATATCCGTACATATTTTACCCTGCAAAAATACAAAACTTTCCAGCTAATTTTAAAGGCATTCATAACCCATAATTATTTTAAGTGTACAACAGGTTATCAAACTTAATTTATACTATTTTTAGCAAAAAAATATTATGCTGCCAAAACTTACTGTAACCACAACGCTAAAAGAAAATAGTTCTATCGCAATATTGTTAGATAATACCGAACAATTGCCCAAAAACCTTTTAGCTGAAAACGAGTTTCTGTATCTGAAAAATAAGCTCGAAAAAGGCGATGATTGTACGGTGTACAGACATCCCCATATTTTCTTTTTCGAAAAAACGACTGAAAAAAAGGAAAATTACCTTCAAAACGAGGCGGCCCGTGTAGCCGGATCAAAACTTTTCGATATACTGAAAGCCGAAAATATTAAGTCGGTACAGCTTGTAAATTTTAGCAATACCGAGTTAATTACCAATTTTTTGGAGGGCCTCCTACTTTCAGGATATTCCTTTACTAAATACAAAAAGGAAAAAAACGCATTCGATTTAGATGAAATCTTCGTATTGGATGAAACGGTTTCTGAAAGCCGGTTTAACGAAATACTGAACCTGGTACAGGCTGTATTTTACGCCCGCAATTTAGTAAATGAGCCGCCTTCGTATTTAACTGCTGCGCAGTTTTCTGAAGAAATTTCAAGAATGGGTAAAGAAGCCGGTTTTTCGGTTGAAATTTTCAACAGAGAAAAAATTGAAGCCATGAGGATGGGAGGCTTACTTGCCGTAAACAAAGGCAGTATCGACCCACCTACATTTACTGTTATTGAATGGAACTCTGAAAATGCCGTAAATTCTGACCCCATTGTTTTGGTGGGGAAAGGTGTGGTTTTCGATACAGGCGGGCTGAGCCTGAAACCTACATCAAAATCGATGGATTACATGAAATGCGACATGGCCGGTGGCGCTGTTGTGGCATCTGCGGTTTATGCTGCTGCAAAAAATAAACTGCCGATTCACGTGGTTGGCCTTGTTCCGGCTACCGACAACCGTCCCGACGGAAATGCTTTCGTGCCGGGCGATATAATTACCATGTTCGACGGTACTACAGTGGAAATTAAAAGCACCGACGCAGAAGGGCGCCTGCTCCTTGCCGATGCACTGAGTTTTGCAAAAAAATTCAACCCTAAATTAGTTATCGACATTGCCACATTAACCGGCGCCGCCGAAATTGTTGCAGGCAAGCATGCCATTGTGGGAATGGGCAATTCGAAAGAGAACATGGAAAAACTGAAACAAACCGGCTTTGAAACCTGCGAACGTATTATTGAAGTTCCCCTGTGGGACGAATATGCAAAGCCACTGAAATCGGAAGTTGCTGATTTGAACAACCTTGGCACACGCGAGGCCCAGTCAACCATTGCCGGAAAATTTCTGGAGCATTTTACAGATTATAACTGGATACACCTTGATGCAGCAGGAGTTTCGTTTCTTTTCGAAAAAGATGCATACCGTCCCGAGGGTGGTACGGGTTTCGGCATCAGGCTGCTTTATGACTTTTTGAAAAAAATCAATTAAAACGTTAACTTTGCCTCACTTTTCAGGGGAAAAAATACCCTTTAAATTGAAAAAGATATAAAAAATGACAAGACAAAATACAATAAAGGTTGGAATATCACATGGCGATATTAACGGGATTGGCTATGAGTTAATTTTGAAAACACTTTCTGATTCGCGAATTTTAGAAATGTGTACGCCCATTATTTATGGCTCGCCAAAAGTAGCCGCCTATCATCGTAAGGCCTTGAATATGGAAGGGCAGGGTTTTAACCACATCAAATCGCCTAAGGAGGCAGCACCCATGAAGTCGTATATAATAAATTGTATTGACGAGGATGTTAAGGTTGAGCTTGGGAAATCGACACCGGCTGCCGGCGAATCTTCATACCTGGCGCTCGACGTGGCTGCTTCCGATTTAGAAAAAGGACTGATTGATGCTTTGATAACTGCTCCAATAAACAAAGACAACATTCAAAGCGATAATTTTAACTTTCCAGGGCATACCGAATTTTTTGCCGAAAAATTTAAAACCGAAGATTATATTATGCTCATGGTAAGCGAAACCATGAAAATTGGCGTGGTAACTACACACATGCCTATATCGCAGGTATCGAAGAATCTGTCAAAAGAAACTATTTTAAATAAAATACGCATAATTTCCCGCTCGCTGCAGCAGGATTTTTCAATTATCAAGCCACGAATTGCTGTTTTGGGGCTTAATCCACATGCCGGCGACAGTGGTCTTTTGGGTTCAGAGGAAAATGGAATTATTATTCCGGCTATCGATCAGGCAAAAAAAGAAGGGATTATAGCGTTGGGGCCATATCCTGCCGATGGTTTTTTTGGTTCGGACGATTATCTGAAATTTGATGCAATACTGGCTATGTACCATGATCAGGGGCTTATTCCGTTTAAATTGACTTCGCTAAAACGTGGAGTTAATTACACGGCCGGGTTGCCATACATCCGTACTTCGCCGGCGCACGGAACTGCCTACAATATTGCCGGCGAAGACAAAGCATCGCCCGAGTCGTTCAGGCAAGCGCTTTATTTAGCCATCGACATATACAAAAACCGTAAAATTCACAAAGAGATTACCAAAAATCCTCTGCGCAGGTACAATATTAACCCTAATCGTGTGGATGAAAATATTGATATTGAAGCTGTTGATGACCAAATGCTGTAAAAAGTTTAAAAATGTACGAATTTATAAAAGGAACAGTTGCTGACGTTAATCCTGCGAGAGTTGTGGTTGAGGCTGGAGGAGTAGGTTATTACATTAATATTTCGCTGAATACGTATTCTAAGCTGAACGGGAAGGCTGAAGTTAAAATTTACACGCATCTTGCCGTACGCGAAGATGCCCATATTCTCTATGGTTTTGCCGAGCAAAACGAGCGTGACCTTTTCCGAAACCTTATTTCGGTAAACGGAGTGGGGGCTGCCACAGCGATTATGATGCTTTCTTCGCTTAGTTACGAAGAAATTGTTGCTGCTGTTGCCACCGAAAATATCACCGTTTTGAAAGGTGTTAAGGGAATAGGCATAAAAACAGCCCAGCGAATCGTTATCGACCTGAAAGACAAACTCGGAAAATTTCAGGAAAGTGCCCAAAATCTATTTATCCCGGATAATACTGTGAAAAACGAAGCATTATCTGCATTGGTCATGCTTGGCTTTGCTAAAAAAGATACTGAAAATGTGCTCTCAAAAATTATGCAGGAGCAACCCGGAATTACGGTTGAAAATGTAATAAAACAGGCATTAAAGCGAATGTAAAGTGATATAAATAAAGGTTTTTTAGAAATATGAGAAGTTTTTTCAAATTATGGAATTGATTCGGATGCTTTAAATAACATTTTTACAAAATTTTAAAGACCAATGTTATTTTACTGCTTTTTTTTGTAAAATTTCAGAAAAAAAAGTGATGTGTTTTTAATTTTTGAAAAAAAAATTGTTTTTTTGGAGCCAAATTAATAACAGTAATGAAAAAATTAAATACAATATGGCTTCCGTGGTGGGGTCTTCTTACGTAAGTGGGGAGTTAAAGAGCCATATTGGATTTTAAAAGATATTTCAATTTGGACCTGCTCCTTATAAAGAGCAGGTTTTTTATTTTATAAGAGTATGAAAATGAATATAAATAATTGGTGGTGGTACAGCAACTTTTTACAAAATCGTGAAGAGAGGTAACGCTATTGCCATAAAAGCAGGAAAACGGCTCATCGAATCACGATGAGCCGTTTTTTTTACAGCATCACACAGCCTATTTACAAAGAGAAAAAAAATTAGAATAGTAATAAAATTAACAATATGGAAAAATTAAATTACAAACCGGTCGTAAAAAAAATACTTGCCGACACTGTAACTCCGGTTAGTATTTATCTACGCTTGCGGGCATATCCGAAAGCAATTCTTTTGGAAAGTTCTGATTATCATGGTAACGAAAATGCGTATTCGTTTGTTTGTTTCAGTCCTGTGGCGTGTTTTACAGTGAACAATGGCGAAGTGACAAAAGAATTTCCGGGAAATAAGAAAGAGTTTTTTCCGCTTTCGGCAGAAAGAATGCTCGAAGATGAACTGGACAATTTTTTTAAATCATTTAACATCGATTCCAGCGAAATTGAACTGCCTGCCAACGGATTGTTTGGCTACATGAATTTTGACGCTGTACAGCATTTTGAAACTGTCAAATTTTCATCGGATGAAAAAGCAGAATACCGGATTCCTGAAGTAAAATACTGTTTTTATAAATACGTGGTTGCCATCGACCATCACAAAAACGTTATTCATATAGTTGAAAATTTGCTTGAAAATGAAACTTCACAAATAGATTACATTCATCATTTACTGGTAAATATGAATTTTTCGGTCGCCGGATTTAAACCCGTTGGCGAAGAAACGTCGAACATTACCGACGAGGAATACAAAAATATGGTAACTAAAGGAAAAGAGCATTGCTATCGCGGCGATGTTTTCCAGATTGTTTTAAGCCGCCAGTTTTCGCAGGAATTCGATGGCGATGATTTTAATGTATATCGTTCGCTGCGCTCCATCAATCCTTCTCCATATTTGTTTTATTTTGATTACGGAACCTACCGGATTTTTGGTTCCAGCCCCGAAGCCGAGTTGAGGATAAAAAACAACAAAGCTTACATTCACCCAATTGCCGGTACATTTAAGCGCACCGGAAATGATGAGCAAGACCGCGAACTGGCCGAAAAACTCAGCAAAGATCCGAAAGAGAATGCAGAACATGTAATGCTGGTGGATTTGGCAAGAAATGATTTGAGCCGTAATGCCGATAATGTTGTAGTGGAAACATACTGCGAAATACAGTTCTACTCACATGTCATTCATCTGGTTTCGCAGGTTTCCGGTGAAATTACCAACGACACTAATATGATAAAAGTGTTGGGCGAGACTTTCCCTGCAGGAACACTTTCAGGAGCGCCAAAATACAAAGCCATGGAACTCATCGATAAATATGAAAACCAAAATCGCGGTTATTATGGCGGCTGTATTGGTTACTTGGGATTTGACCGAACACTCAACCACGCCATTATGATTCGTTCGTTCCTTAGCAAAAACAAAAAGCTGTTTTATCAGGCCGGTGCAGGTATTGTTGCCGACTCGCAAGAAGAAAGCGAACTGCAGGAGGTGAACAATAAATTGGCAGCACTCAAAAAAGCTATTGAAATGGCAAAGGGGATTAATTAAAAATGTCCAACAATAAATAAAGTTGCAGCAATATGAAACAAAAACAAAATACATCTTTCTCTTTTCTCCATGGAGATAAAAATGTTAGGAATGGTCGAATTGTAGTTATTGACAATTACGATTCGTTCACCTACAACCTTGTACATGCAATTAAGAAAATTTCAGGCCTTCCGGTGGATGTGTTTCGCAACGACGAAATTGTGCCGGAAGATTTGGAAAAATACGACAAAATTGTACTTTCTCCCGGCCCGGGATTACCTGAGGAATCGGGACTTCTTCTCGAAATTATCAAAGAATACGCGCCGAAAAAAAGTATGCTGGGCGTTTGTTTGGGGCATCAGGCTATTGGCGAGGCTTTTGGTGGGAAACTGCACAACATGAGCAAAGTGCTACACGGCATTGCAACCCCGATTGAACTTACCGAAACAAAATCAGTCCTTTTTAAAGGGCTGCCGAAAACTTTTATGGTAGGCAGGTACCACTCTTGGGTTGTTAAGCAGGAAGACTTGCCTGAGTGTCTGGAAGTTACCGGTTACGATGCCTGTGGTTTTATTATGAGTATGAAACACAGAGAGTATGATGTGGAAGGTGTTCAGTTTCACCCTGAATCGGTGTTGACTCCGCTGGGTGAGCAGATTTTGAGAAATTGGCTTTCAGCCAATTTTGATAAAACAAACCACTCCTGACGTATGTGACAAAAGATTAACAATAAATAACGTACTGCAAATTATAAAAATTAAATGAAAAAAATTTTAGAATACCTGTTCGAAGGTAACACACTTTCGAGAATTGAAGCCAAAGAAAGCCTGCTGGCTGTGGGCAATGGCATGCACACCGAGATTGAATTTGCGTCATTTTTGACGGTTTTTAAAATGCGTCCAATAACTTCGGAAGAAATGGGAGGTTTCCGCGATGCAATGGATGAACTCAGCCTGAAAATTGATCTTCCGGAATACAATGCTATTGATGTGGTGGGCACAGGCGGCGATGGAAAAAACACGTTTAATATTTCAACGCTGGCATGTTTTATTTTGGCCGGCGCCGGAGTGAATGTAACCAAGCATGGCAACTATGCGGTTTCGTCGATAAGCGGCTCGTCGAATTTGCTCGAACAATTGGGTTACAAATTCAGTAACGATCCGGATAAACTTAAAAACGATCTCGACAAAGGAAATTTCTGTTTTATGCATTCCCCACTGTTTCATCCGGCTATGAAACACATTACGCCTGTACGCAGGGCTTTGAAAGTACAAACTTTTTTCAATATTTTAGGGCCGATGGTAAATCCTGCTTCGCCAAAATATCAGGTACTCGGAGTGAACAACAGCGAAAATTTCAATCACTATAAAAATGTGTACGAAACACTTAATGTAAATTATGCTATTGTAAACAGCACCGATGGCTACGATGAGGTCTCGCTGACTGCTGACACGCTTATTGCCAGCGATAAAAAAGAAGTTTTACTTTCGCCGAGTCATTTCGGGATGGAAAAAATTAATCCCGAAACTATTTTTGGAGGCAATAGTATTAACGAAGCAGTTACTATTTTTATGAATATTTTGCAAGGAAAAGGAAGTGCGGAACAAAACAATGTAGTAACTGCCAACGCAGCAGTTGGCTTGCATTTGTTTCACCCCGAAAAAAACCTTGAGGAATGTGTTGAAATAGCTGTTGAATCACTGAAAAGTGGGCGTGCCCTGGCAAAATTGAAAGCCGTTACAACATTGTAAATTTGGTAAAAAAGTAAAAAAATGAATATACTCGACAAAATTATAGAAGCAAAAAAA